>MDTC01066625.1_pt1 | contig 26871 bp, 16 predicted proteins | sample 811181 | NCBI WGS metagenome assembly MDTC01 (sample SAMN05326644, study PRJNA326480) | marine metagenome | isolation source: seawater | place: Pacific Ocean: North | collected 2011
CTATAGTTTGGTTGGTAAAACTGTTTGACATAACAAAACTCGGATGACCAGTGGCACAGCCCAGATTGATTAAGCGTCCTTCAGCGAGTAAGAAGATACTCCGCCCGTCTGGAAACGTGAAGCGGCTGACAGGACCACCAGGGACAGTGTCATCCTTGATGATCTCTTTGGTTACACCCTCCATAGATTCAAGCTCAGAGACTTGAATTTCGTTATCAAAGTGACCAATGTTGCACACGATTGCTTGGTCTTTCATTTTACTGATGTGTTCAGCAGTGATAATGTCTTTGTTGCCTGTGGTAGTTACGAATATGTCAGCGGTTTCAAGTGCGTCTTCTATAGTTGTGACCTGAAACCCAGCCATGCAGGCTTGGAGTGCACAAATTGGATCAACTTCAGATACCATGACCCGAGCTTTTTCGTTTGCGAGTGAATCTGCGGAGCCCTTTCCAACATCACCGAATCCACAAACCATCGCTACCTTTCCGGATATTAAAACATCAAGTGCTCTTTTAATGCCATCAACAAGAGAGTGGCGACAGCCGTAGTTGTTATCAAATTTGGATTTGGTAACTGAGTCATTAACATTGATGGCAGGAAAAAGGAGGTTTCCTTCGCTCTCCATTTGAATCAAACGGAGCACACCAGTGGTAGTTTCTTCAGAAACTCCAACCACGCTATCGGCAATTGATTGCCAACGGCTTGGGTTTTCAGAGTGGAGACGTTTTAACAACTTTTTAACAACACTCTCTTCGTGATTATCGGAAGGCGAGTCAACCCAATCGCTACCGTTGTCGAGTTCGAGACCCTTGTGGATGAGCATTGTAGCATCTCCTCCATCGTCAACAATTTGGTCAGGTCCAGTGCCGTCAGGCCATGTTATAGCTTGGAATGTACACTCCCAATAATCCTCAAGAGATTCTCCTTTCCAGGCAAAAACAGGAATACCAGCAGCAGCAACTGCAGCAGCTGCGTGGTCTTGTGTGGAATAAATATTACAGGAACACCATCTAACATCAGCCCCAAGTTCTGCAAGAGTCTCAATAAGTACTGCAGTTTGAATGGTCATGTGCAGCGAACCCATGATCTTAACACCCTCAAGCGGTTTGGAAAGACCATATTTTTCACGAGTAGCCATCAAACCTGGCATCTCGTGTTCGGCAATTGAAATTTCTTTTCTGCCGAATTCTGCTAGTGTAATATCGGCGACTTTGTAATCTAGGGTAGGTATGAGTGTTTCTGTCATAATATTCATTGTTTATAGAACGATTAAATTGTGAATGCGGATCAGTATTACGCTATCGCACTAAGTAGTTCAGTTGCTTTGTCTGTTTGTTCCCAAGGTAAGTCTGTTTTACCAAAGTGGCCATAATGAGTGGTTTCGCCGTAAATTGGTCTTAATAAGTCAAGCTGGGTAATTATCGCAGCCGGTTTGAAGTCGAACACATGCTTGACCGCATCTTGAATTTTATCTTCAGGCGCTTTTTCAGTTCCGAAGCAATCTAAGGTGATACTGGTTGGAGAGGGATATCCGATTGCATATGCAACTTGGATTTCAACACGCTCCGCTAGTCCAGCCGAAACGATATTTTTTGCTACCCAACGGCACATATATGCGGCAGAACGGTCAACCTTACTGGGATCCTTACCGGAAAAAGCACCCCCACCATGCCGTCCCCATCCGCCATAGGTATCAACAATTATTTTTCTCCCGGTGAGTCCTGAATCTCCCTGAGGACCGCCAATCACAAATCGACCGGTCGGATTGATAAGATATTTTGTTTCATCAGAAAGTAATTCGTTTGGCAAGGATGGCTTGATGACTTCCTCGGTGATAAAATTATGAATAGTAGCATTGTCTATTTCTGCGGCGTGCTGGGTGGAAACAACAACATTTTCTATGCCAATCATTGAACCATTATGGTATTTAAGAGCAACTTGAGACTTGCAGTCCGGACGAAGCCATTTTGCATCAATATTTTGATGACGAATTTCTGCCAGTTTACGAAGAATTCGATGAGCAAACATGATTGGGGCTGGCATAAGCTCTTCAGTCTCATTGCAGGCATAACCAAACATTATGCCTTGATCACCTGCACCCTGCTCGGAAGTCTCTTTTCCCTCTGCAGAAGCTGCATCGACTCCTTGAGCGATGTGAATGGATTGAGCGGTTAATTGATTGGTTATAAATACCTGATCAGCGTGAAACACATCATCAGAATTAGTGTAGCCAATTTTGCGAATCGCATTACGCACTACCTCTTCATAATCAAACTTCGCTTCAGTTGTTATTTCTCCGGCAATTGTGACGCAGTTACTTTTTACTAGAGTTTCGCACGCTACACGACTATTTATGTCTTGTTCAAGGCATGCATCTAAAATACTATCTGAGATGGAGTCAGAAACTTTATCGGGATGGCCTTCACCCACCGACTCTGATGAAAAAATAAACGAATTAGACATCAATTAATTACAACATCGAGAAGGAAGAAAATCAAGTTTATTCATCAACGCATCATGATATGATGATGCGTACTTGGGTGCTATTGCTGTTGGGAGACAAGCTTTTCAAGATATTTTCCATAGGGCGAGGATCCGTGTTCATGTACAGCCCTTTTCATTTCCTCCTCAGAAATCCAGCCCTTGGCATATGATATTTCTTCCAAGCAGGCGATTTTTAAACCCTGTCTACGTTCAATGACTTTCACAAAATCGGTTGCTGTTGCAAGATTATCGTGGCTTCCGGTATCAAGCCATGCCGTACCACGGCCCATTTTTTCAACCATTAGGTTATTCGTCTCCAAATAAGAGCGATTCAAGTCTGTAATTTCAAGCTCACCACGGGGGGAGGGTTTTATCGATCGGACGCGAACACAGGCTTGATTGTCATAGAAATATAACCCCGGTATTGCGTAGTTTGACTTCGGTTTTATTGGTTTTTCTTCTAGTGCAATAGCGTTCCCGAAATCATCAAATTCAACTACCCCGTAAAGCGATGGGTTCGCAACATGGTAACCAAATATCGTCGCACCATCATTGCGATCAGCTTTCGTTAACATTTTCTCCATTTCATTTCCATAAAAAATATTATCACCAAGAATTAATATAGAAGGAGAATTTCCTAAAAACTGCTCACCAATTAAAAAGGCTTGGGCAAGTCCTCCTGGATTAGGTTGCACAGAGTATGAAAAAGAAACACCAAATCGAGATCCATCACCTAATAATTCTTTAAACATAGGGAGATCTCTAGGAGTAGAAATGATTAGTATATTTCGAATCCCAGCAAGCAGCAAAATTGAAATTGGATAGTAAATCATTGGTTTGTCATAGACTGGCATCAATTGCTTACTAATTGCTCGAGTTAGCGGATAAAGCCTCGTGCCTGATCCACCTGCTAGTACAATTCCTTTCCGATTGCTCATGAATTGCCTAACCTCTCGCGCTGATACTTTCCGCTCATGACATTCTCGCACCATGGAAGATTATCAAGATACCACTCTACAGTTTGCCGAATGCCATCCTGAAAAGAAAAAGATGGTTGCCAGGCAAGTTCCTTGCTAATTTTAGAGTAATTAATCGCATAGCGACGATCATGACCTGGTCTGTCCTTCACGAAGTTCATGAGTTCCCTGTGAGGTGCAAATTGAGGAATCTTACTATCCAAAAGTGTACACAATGTTTCAATTACCTCTAAATTAGTTTTTTCTGAACCGCCCCCAATACAATAGGTTTCACCAACCTTACCAAATTTAAGAACTTTTAAAATTGCTGTACAATGATCTTCAACGTGCAACCAATCTCGCTTGTTCAAGCCGTCTCCGTAAATCGGAAGACTTTTACCTTCGTATGCATTCAAAATAATCAATGGAATTAGTTTCTCAGGGAATTGATAAGGCCCATAATTATTCGAACAATTCGTAGTTAAAACAGGAACTCCAAAAGTGCGGTGATAAGAACGGGCAATATGATCAGCTGCTGCTTTTGAAGCGGCATATGGGCTATTAGGAGCATATGAAGTGGATTCACAAAAGGCAGGATCATCATCTTTCAAAGAACCATAAACTTCGTCAGTTGAAACCTGAAGAAAGCGGAAGTCCTTTTTCTTGGTTTCATTACACTCCTTGAGATAATTTTTAGCAGCTTCAAGCAGGCTCAATGTGCCATTCACATTTGTTTCTACAAATTTCTCGGGTCCGTCAATCGAACGGTCAACATGACTTTCCGCAGCAAAGTTGATCAACATGTCAACTTTATGATTTCGCAGGTTGTCAAGAGTGGAAGATGAATTAAGAATATCAGCATTTATAAATAAATATCCAGAATGGTTTTCGTAGGCGGATAAATTTTCTGGATTTCCAGCATAGGTAAGTTTATCGATATTTATAACAAGCTTAAATAGACTTTTCTTAAGAATTCTTCTTATGAAATTTGATCCAATGAACCCTAGTCCACCTGTTACGATAATTGTTTTCATAATTTTAGGTATTTAATAAAATATATTGAAATTTCAGTAATCATTTTGAAGGACCTAAAGTATTATCCTCAAAAAAATATTTCCAATAAAAAAATCCTGCCAAGTTAATTTTTTAATCTGCTTGTAGCCATAATCCTCAAAACAAAAATCCAACTTAACGCTATTCTTAAATTCATCCAACATGAATTGAATTGAATATTTTTGTAAAATCTAACCCATTAGAAAACTTAAAACAGTTTTTTTCACATCCACAAACAATAGATCAATGTATAACTGATAATCGCAGAAAACATTAATGAATATTGGTGAGAAGCATAAAATTTCTTTCATTTTTTAAACGCTTAAAATCATCTTACAATTCGGTCTTTTATATCTGTTGAAATTGATATAATTTTAGAAATTGATAATTCTAAAGTTTTGCTGTTATACACAATCATTTCAAGCATACAAAATAATTATTTCCTGTTCTCGATCGGCAAACTAAATAATTATTAGCTATTTTTTTCCAAAATCCTTTCCAGAACTCATCCTTTACTAAAATTAAAGAGTGTTTGTTCCTTCAAAGCAACTATCTCAAATTAGCTAAACATATAGTTCGTTTAATAGTTTTTACTAGTTCAGAAGTTTTATCATCTAGATCGAAAACAACAAAAAAGTCCACTTTAGGTGTAAAATTTAGTATGGAATTTTATTGGCAAAGAGTTTTATAGGCTATTTGCAAAATTTTGGTTTAGATAAGTCGTATTTTTAATGTTTAAACTATATATTATATATAAATTATTAAAAAAAGAAATTAAATATAGTTTGGTAAATGACAAAAGAAAGGCTCAAACGCTTCGGAATAGTCAACTAAAAGATCGAAAGTTTATCACAAAATAAAAACCATCTCCAATTAAATCCTAAAATAAATATAAGATAATTTTACTTGAAAATCATATCTATGTCCCATTCAACATGTCTTTCAGCGATTTCCTGATTGCTTCTTCCACTGGACGCATTCCAATACCAGCATTTCTGGATTTAGAAATGTCTAGTACACAACTAGATCTTGGAGTTTTGGCACCTTTTTTCATAAATTCAGCTTCACTTTCGAAGAAAGTAAATTTCTTATTCGTTACTCCCTCTTCTAACATCCACTGAGAAATTTGTCTCGTCATAACAGTACCGGAATTGGTTAAATTATAAACTCCTGGTTCAATATCCTTAAAAATACAGTCAACACATTTTTCAACGAATTCCGTCAATTCAGAAATAGAGTTTTCTACGTCTAAAATCGATTTATAATTTAAAATTTTTTGTAGGTAATTTCTTGGATTTGTTTCGTGGTTAAAAGGAATCCTTAAGCGCCACACAAAACAATTATCTGCTCCAACAAGAAGCTCTTCACCCAATGCTTTTGTACCGCTGTAGAAACTGCATGGGGGTGAACTAAAAGAGAAATTAGGTTTGTCTATTTCACTCCATCCCTCTCCGTTCGGCTTTCGTCCAGAATAAATGCATCCGCTTGAAATATGACCCCATTTAATTTTAAAGTCTTCAAACAATTCTCTAAGCATTCCGGGAAACACAGCATTTGCTTCCAAGCAATCTGTCTTGGCTAGCTCACAAGCATCAACATTAGGTTTACCAGTATATCCAGCTGCATTAATTACAAAATCGACCCTTCTGTCTTTAAGCCATTTTGAAAATTTATCTTTATCGGTGTAATCGAGGAATTTACGACTAAGTCCCAGCAACTTAATCCCTTTCGAATTAAAGTAATCAGAAAATTTACATCCAATATAACCAGAAGTTCCCAAAATAACAATCATTAAAATTTTTTAATTGAACTAATGAGACATCAATTCCTCGATTTGTAAAAATATCACTCTAAACATTCTTAGCAAATAAAAAGTCTTGAGATGTAAATTTTTCAATAAAACTGTAACCATAATCAGCAAAAAACAAATTCAATCTAGTAAAATCCCTTGATTCTACTAAGATAAATTTAAAGCTATATTTTCCGAAATCTATGCCCTTTAATACTTCAAGTTCAGCACCTTCTACGTCCAGAGACAATAAATCAATCGTATGCGGTGCGTTTCCTTCGTCAAGAAGATCATTTAAAGTAGTTGTTAAAGCAGCAAATTTTAAAGAATGTTGTTTTTGCGGATAAAAATTCTTCGCATTTTCTAAATGCTCATTAATATTTGGAAGATCGGAGTTTATTGCAGTGGCAGTTGACATAAGATTGGCAAAGGAAAATTCGATAAATTTCTCCTTGAATTCATTTGATACGCAAGCATTACAGAATACTACATTCTTCTTTCCCCTTCTTTCCAGACATTCTAAATAATTGTTTAATGCAGGTTCTATCAAAATTCCTTTCCAACCTCTCTTCATTTCAAAATAAAGAGTGTTTGATTGATCAACCCCATTATTAGCACCTAATTCTACATAAAAACCATTTTTGTAATTAAGATACTTTCTGAGTTTTTTATCGAGTTCAAAAACTGAAAAATAGCAGCCTTTAATAATTGATTTTTTATAGCGTATTTCTTTCAGGATAGGTTCATAGGCAAGCCCGAAAATAAATTTTAATATAGGGCGTACAATTAATTTCATATTGGTTATTTAAAAGCTAAATATCAGTTAATTCTCCATTGAAGCATAATAGTTTTAGTTTTGGGTTAATAAAAAATTATAAGCTAATATGGAACTTAGTTACTATATCAGTTTTTTTACTGAGAATGTCATTTGTTATTCTTTTTTATTTCACAGTCATCCATCTCAATACGCAATAAATTAATCTTTAGGAGAATCTTAAATCCATATAAACTCGAAAGTATTAGATTGAAGTTATCCTATAGCAAAATAACGAACTGATCTCAATATCATCTTTCTCAGTGAAATCAATTGGAGAAAACTCTTAATTAAGAAGCTCCTTTATTAATTTATGAAGAGATTTTGTCTTTTATCGCAGTAAAGATGGGTACGGTAAATGAATATGCTAACCACAGCTTGTTAGTACCGATTATGAAACATATGTGCGATTTTCTTCATTCTATATCATTAAACGACTTGTACATGATTAGTTCCGTATGATCTCATGGTGAGCTAATTATAGAATAACAAACTTTTTTAGATCATGAATAATCTGTTTATTGGAAAACTCTATTTATTAATTTCTCTTCTTTATTACAACTATCACTCGCTTGCCGAATCTCCACCAGCTACGAATTTGTTTTAAGATGGATCGCCACGGAAAGACTTATTTCAAAAGAATTTTCGAGCTGGGAAATTAAAAAAACACTCTTCAGGATCTCTCAGAACTCTTAGTGGAAGAAAAGTTTAACTCAGTAGAGAAAGAAAACTCTCTTGAGGAAGAGGAAAGAATCAAACTTGCCGATCAGAATTAAGATTTAAAATCTGCTATCCTACCAGCTTCCGAAACTTTGGAAAAATTGGAGGCCAAAATTCTAAGCCTTTCACCTCGCTTTCCTTCTCCTCTTACTTTACCTAGCTTATTTTAACCGGTTGCCTGACCAAGGAGGTTATGAATATTGGAGTACTACATACCTCGCAGGTGCAATCCTTAATGATATCTCACAATCATTTGCTGAAAGTGCAAAGTTCGATTCAACTTATGGCAGTTTAGACGATGGTGGATTTGTTAATTTAGTCTACCAAAACTTGTTTTCACATGCGGATCAAGGAGGTTATGATTACTGGACTACAGCATTGGCTGGCGGGAGCATAAATAGGGGGGATTTATGACCTCTTTTTCGTAATCGCCAGAAAATATAACTTTAGTTCTCAGTAGCATCCGCGTATTTTCTTTTTATTATGGAATGCTCAAACGAGTTCCAGATCAAAGTGGATACGATTTTTGGGTATCTGAATTGAATGCTGGTAAACTGCCAAATGATTTAATCAACGGTTTTATAAGTTCATCTGAATACCAAGGTAGGTTTTAGCCATTTACTTTATCAAAGTGTATGTCATTTAAAAATTTTATAAAAATCAGTAGATCTGTCTCTTTTTTTACCTTGGTTTAGTTGATTGGTTACAATTTTTTGGACATGATTTGATCAAAGTGCTAGTAAAATAGTACTTTGATTAAATATATATCACAGGATGGTTTTGTAGAAGGAAGCGAAGGAACAGAAAGATGTGGACTTGCAATAAGAAATACTGCGAATATTTCGGTAGTCCTTTCAGCAAACTCAAGACCAAAAAAAATCTTTTGTAAATTTTTCAGGACCAGTGGTGATTGGCCGAATTCTTCGATAAAGATATTTTTTAATGGCAAGCCAGTAGGAAAAATTCAATCCAACAGAAAGGGAATCTTCAGCGATGAATTTGAACTAAATGACTCTCAATTTCAAATCCGTCATAAAATTACACTAAAAATTTTTCCTACTGGTTTATTTAAGCATTTAGCTAAAGCCTCTTCGACCATTACTCTTCAAAAGTACACAAGCTTAGTGCGTGATACTCTTTTATTAAATCAGCTCTCCATTGATCAGGATTTAATTTTTTCTTATAATGAGAATGATCGATTTAACACTTCCTTAAAAAGCAGGAAAGTTCAGTCCCCAGTTAGGATTTTGGGATTCTTTAATCAAACCTTTGGTTTGGCAGAGGCAGCAAGGCGAACTAGAAATGCAATTTCTTGCACAAATATAGACATTAAGTTAACGCAAGTTCCTTTCACTGGGAAGCATTCCGGCATTGATTTTTCTGTCAATTCAGAAACAAAAAAGCTAAAAAGAGATATCGAAGAAATTCGTATTTTTCACTTTAATGGAGATCATTTTGATCAATTGATAAATCACTGGAACACAAACCTTCTAAAGTGCAAATACTCAATCGGTTTCTGGCACTGGGAGCAATCTGAATTTCCTAACGATTGCTTATCTTGGTTCGAAAAAGTAGACGAAATCTGGACCCCTTCCAGTTTTGTAAACCAGGCAATATCTCTTAAATCCCCAAAACCAGTACAACTTATTCCCCTTGCTTTTGAAAAAGAGATACTCAGTCCACCAATGCCGGACAGAACAAAATTTTCAATTCCACAAGACAGGGTGATTTTCTTAATCACATTCGACTTTTACTCAATCATTGAAAGAAAAAACCCAATGTCAGGTATTCTTGCATTCGCAAAGTTAATAACTGATAAAAATATGGAGAAAGTAGCACACCTTGTTGTCAAGACATCCAACCAACATGCTCATCCAAATGGAACAAAAATACTATACGAGGTATTGAGTGCAATTAGTCCTGAAAAATATACTATCATCCACGACTCACTCCCAAGAGAAATTATGATTCAACTATTAAATTCATGTGATGCTATGATCTCTTTACACAGGTCTGAGGGATTTGGACTTCATTTAACAGAAGCAATGGCATTAGGAAAGATTGTTATTGCCACAAACTGGTCAGGGAATACAGATTTTATGGATTCAACGAACTCATTTCCGGTTGATTACAATCTTGTTGAATTGGACAACGATGTAGGTTCCTATAAAAAAGGATGTATCTGGGCAGAGCCTATAATCGACCATGCTGTATCAGTAATGAAAATGATCATTTTCAATAAAGATCAAATTAATGAGAGGATTAGATATTTAGCAAAGGAAACTATTACAAAAAAACACTCTCCTGAAAAAATCGGTGAAATTATAGAAAGCAGGATTAAGTTTATCGAGTATCATAAAAATTTCAGCATTAGGAAATAATCTTTTCGAATTAATATTTTATGAACGCTAAAAAAGCTATCATTGAAGTTAACAATATCTCAAAAATATACCAAAAAGACGAAGGGCCACTTAAGCTTTTAAAAAACTTACTTTTTTCTACTGCAAGTACTGAAGTCTATGATAGTAAAAAGATAACAAAAGCACTTTCTAATGTTTCATTCAATGTGGAGAGAGGAGAATCGCTTGGCATAGTTGGACTGAATGGTTCTGGCAAGAGCACGATTCTTCAAATTATTTCTGGTATTTTACAACCGACAGCAGGAAGCGTTAATGTAAATGGTAGGATTTTGTCCGTATTGGAGTTGGGTGCGGGATTTAATCCAGACTTCACCGGAATTGAGAATATATATTTAAATTCCGCCCTTTATGGAATAGATCAAGAAAAGACCACAAAAATACTAAAAGAAATTCTTGATTTTGCAGAGATTGGAGATCACATAAGTCAACCTCTTAGAACATACTCAAGCGGCATGATTGTAAGACTGGCTTTTGGCATTCTTTCAAGTATTGAGGCTGAGATATTAATTATTGATGAAGCCTTGGCGGTTGGAGACGCATATTTTCAGGCAAAATGTATGAATTTTTTAAACAGATTCAGATCGAAAGGAGGAACTCTCATAATGGTTTCTCATGATACTCAAACGCATAGTATTTTATGTTCAAAAATCCTCATTCTGGATAATGGCAATCAAATCAAATTTGGAAACACAAAGGAGACTCTTGAATTGTACAATTCAATAATTGCTAAAAATGAACCAGAATATCAGATAACGAGAAATAATCTCGAACTCAGATCAGGGACATTAGAATTAAAGTTTATCTCCAAGCAATTACTCGATATTTCAGGCAAAAAAGCCAACATTTTCTTTACTGACGACTACTGTAAAATTGAAATGGAAATTCAATCATTTAAAGATATTGATAATCCGACCGTCGGCTTTCTTATTAAAGATATCAAAGGTATTGATATTTTCGGCACGAATACGAACCTTTCAAATTTTGACACTGGTAAGTTTCGTAAAAGCCACAAGAAGACAATTAGCGTTTCAATAAAATTAGAACTTTGTCCAGGAATATTTACCATTTCTCTGGCAGTTCATGATGGAAAAACGCATCTAGAAAAAAGCTATGATTGGTCTGATAACGCCTTTGTATTTGAAATAAAAGATAGAACTTCGTCAGATTGTGTCGGAATCTCAAAACTAAAACCCAGTTTCTCAATCGATCAAAATAGTCATCATAAGGATATTTAAAGAGAAGGCTCTATTTATATTTACGCTTTGCTTGTGTAATTTACATAGCCTTCAAACCATATTTCTGTCTCTGTTTCATAAAATACCGGGAGGATTTGCAGACTCTAGACTTTGCAATCTTATTCTTGAGTATAATTTCAAAACAATAATAGGAAAAGAAAGTTTCGCATCGTATTCTCAGTTATACCCACTTGCAGGTTCATACTTTCATACAAGTAATTTATACGGAACGACTCCAATATATTGCCTGTTTAGGTTGCTAGGTCTATCGGTGGAAAGTTCATACCAAACTTGGTTTATCGTAATATGTTCACTAAATTTTTGTGCGAGTTACTTACTCGTAAAATCTATAGTGACGGAAAAAGTTGTATGCCTTGTCTTTTCATTTTTGATATCATCATCAAGCGTATATTCCTTCCACATTATACACCCGCAACTCTTTGCATTTTTTCCTTCTATTCTTTGTATTTTATACCTCATCCGTTTTCAGCAAAAACCATCTGTAAAAAATATACTTTTTTGTTTTTTGTTTATATTATATCAATTCTATTGTGATATTTATCTGGGATTTTTTATTTTTATACATATTCTTATATTTTTTATATTATACATTTTGAATAATAATAATTACAACAATATAAAGTTATTGTTGATGAAATATAGAAGTACTTTTTTTATCTCTTCTTTACTTTTCATTGGAATGCTATTTCTGCTTTTTATCCCTTATTATTTCTATCAAAATGATCATGTCATCTCATCATCGGTAGTTTTAGATTTTGCACCCAGAACTGCTTCATGGATTAACCCTTCTCCATTCAGTTTTTTGTATAGCGAACTCAATAATCAATTTCTTCAAGAAAATCTCCACCCTCATGAACATGTATATATGAGTAGTTTTATTATCCATTTGTTTTTTATTGGTGGAATAATTTATTTCTATCTGATCAAAAAGTTATTTCTATTTGATAATTTTTATTTCTTTAGTCTCACAGTTATTATTGTATTTCTCGTTTTCACAAGGTTTTCAGAAAGTATACATAACATATGGTTTTATTTTACTGAATTATTCCCATTCACTACTTCTATTAGAGTTACATCTCGTATCATTTTAGTTTCCAATTTGTTCATTTATATCTCATCTTTTTTCTTTTTTAATAAACTCTTTAATTACTTTCGCTTTAAACAATTAAAATATTTTTTTTTATCGCTCATGATGCTAGAGAATCTCTCCTTTTACGACACATCAGTTAAGGGAACCTGGAACCATGAAATTGATGATGAATGGAATCAATCTTGGTTTTCTTACGAAAAAGGCCAATCTACTCAAAGAGCACTGTCAATTTCTCAACAAGTAGAAAATAATTCAAAAGTAAAGGCTTTCTCGTTTTGTCCAGGTTCAACTAATCAACCAAGCGAAGTCATTCACCTTGATGCATGGCATGCTTCCTTGATTTGTAATAAAAGTTGCATGAATGGTTACACAGGTTATGTCCCTAGATCACATAACTCTTTTCTCTGTCATCCCACACTGTACAACGCAAAAAGACTTGCAAGTAAGTTTTCTCATAAAAGTGGTGAAATACAATTTATCGAATCATGGTCACCGGAAATTAAAAATAAGTATTCAATTAGAACTTATGATTTTAAACTAAATGAGAACTTAGCGATTTGGACAGACATTCAATTCATTCAGGGAACCAAGAACTCTAAAATTAAAATTCCTGTAACAATTAACAACAACTGGAATTTCAAATTTATCCCAAAGAACTTCGTTACTTTTCCAAGCTATAGAATTCTTAATTTAGATGGCACTATTTTTGAAGAAAAAGAATCGTTACGAACTAGTTTTAGTTCAATTGATTCTAAATCCTTTTTAAAACTGGATTTAAGTCTTATGTTACCTTCAATGAATGGAAATTATCTAGTTGTACCCTGTTTCGTTCATGAAGGTATAGCCTGGGGATGTGATTTGGGAATAAAGAGTCAAAAAATACCGTTAAAGGTAATAGACTAGCTAATCGAATTATAAATAGATGATGATAATTGAATAAATGGCTCAAAATATTTTAGCTGTTTTAAATAAAGTTTAATTTTAAAACATGGTATTCTAACAAAACGAATTAAATTTATTATTACTCCAAAATTGCCCACCATCGACTGTAGTGCATCCAACAGTATTGTTGGTCTGTTTATTTAACTGAAATCGGCAGGGTTTCTCTCTCAATAGATTCCACTTTTCAGAGTGAAAAAGATCAATGATTTTGCCCTCTAGGAGTCGACTATGAGTTGCAACGAAAATATGCATGACATTTTCTGAAATCCAATCAATTTCGTTTTCAATTAATGTATGTTCTCCCCCTTGTAAATCAACATGCAAATAATTAATCGGAACCAAGTCAGACAATAAAGTTTTTAAACTTCTGCATTCGGTACTGCCATATTTTACTTCCATTCCCCGGTAGTCTAATTCTTGTGGATCAGAAGTAACTGCCGTGCCCATATCAGTTATTGCAGTCTCTGGAAAAAACGCATTTCCGTCCGAAACCCACGCTGCCCCATTGAATAGTCTTGTATGTACTTCTTCATGTTGAGTATCTTCACAATCGCTTTCGAAGGGACGAAGTGCATTCGAGGCTAAATGTTTTTTTAATAAATCGAACCGTGATTGATCAGCTTCAACTCCTACTAATTTAATTGACCCAAAGTTCTTCTTTCTCGTCAAAACACCAGCTAAAGTAATCCATGGCCCCCATCCAGCACCTAATTCAACAGTGCAAAATGGTTTTTTAGGATCGGCCCAACTAATTGCCTCGATTAAAGATAAGTATTCTATAGTTTCAGCATGGAAACCATCATCAGGAACCGGTAGTTTCAAACGTTCCAAATTAAAATCTTTTGCTTTCGCAAATGGTATACATTGCAAAAGAGTCCTTACTCCAAATCCGTCGTAATAGTGATCATCTAATACTCTTACTTCTTCACGAGAAAATGATCTTAATAAATCAAGATCACTTTCCTGGTACCCAGAAAATATTTGTAAAGGGGAAATTTGATTCATAGTGCAAAATATTTGTAGTTAAGAAAATGTAATGATCAAGTAATGCACCTACTCAACAGGGAACAGAGCTTCTTTGTATTGTAAAGCAATCTTTTGTGGATGATTGTTTCTTTTAACAAACTCTTGTGCTTTGTTTCCTAAATTTTTACGAAAATTTTGGTCTTCGTAACATATTCTAATTGCATCCTTAATTTCTTTTATTTCATTTTCCCCATGTGTTACTTTGATCACTATATTGTCAGGAACTTCTGAAAATGAACCGAAATCAGTGATTATGCATGGTTTACCATATGCAAGAGATTGAAAAAGAGTTGCTGAAGACTCACCCATACTTGGGTACCTGAGGTTTAAAATTAAGTCAGTTACTGAAAGATATTTTTGAAAATTTTGGTCATCTACAAATTCTTTAAAAATACAGTTTTGGAGTAAATTGGTATCTGTAATTTTTTCTTTGTAATTTTCCCCCGTACCAACAAATAAAATTTTAATCTTTATTCCTTGATTCAAAAGTATTTTTGAAGCTTCGAGTATTGAGTCAATTCTCTTTGTACTGGCCAAGAACCCAAAACATCCAAGAAGCATCACTTGTTTAGATAATCCAAGTTTTTCTTTTTCCAATGAGACTTCAGATGCACTCAATTTAATCATTTCTTTTGGGTAATATGGTAGGTTAATTACCCTAACTGTTCCCTTAAATCCATTGTGCTTAACAGCCTTCGCCGCTGTCTCACTGTGGACGATCACACCAAGTACATTTTTCAGAAGATCTTTTATTAGGGGGAAATTTTCGGGAGACTTGTAGGAAAGAACTTCTTCTTCATTTAGGCATGATAGAAAATTAAGTGTAGAATAAAGGTCTTTGCTTGGATTACTACTACATGCTTGAATTTCTCTCATCAATCCACCTTTTCCCCTTATTGCGTGAAGATAATATAAAACGGTGTCATGCAAGACCACCCAACCAGGATGAAGCTTCACTAGATTTGCAATGTGTTGGTGGAAGAATGGATTATTACCGATGTGATATAATCGAGTGTCGCAATCTCGAGCATGTTCAAGGGACTGTGGGTTTGCCAAGAAACCATGAATTGGTCGCTCAAAACAATTTGAATTTTCAGTGTCGAATAGTTCAAGTTCAACCAATGAACCGAGTTCAGAAACGAAATTTTTAGAATAAGTAGCGATGCCAGTTTTCTTAGGAGGAAAGGGAGAGAAATATGCAACCTTCAACTTAACAACCTATCTATGACATGATCCCAATTTAAATTCATTTCCTTTAGCTTATTTTTCCCTTCATAACCAAGCGAAACTGCAAGTTTCTTATTTGAATAAAGTTTGTTAATGACTTCGGAAAGTTCGGCATTTGAATTTACAACTAAACCATTTATTTCATTATCGATAAACTCCAATGGTCCACCGCAATCAGCAAAGACAATTGTTGGCTTAGAAGACAAAAATGCCTCAACGGTTATATACCCATAGTCTTCGTCAAAAACTCCATTGTATACACAATAGCATCTGGAGTATAAATCATTTTTCTCATTCTCGCCAACTACTCCCATAAACTGAATCCTATTCAAAAGATTGAGTTCTTCCGCTCTTTTTTTACATTCATTTCCATAACTCGAATTATCTTGGCCAATGAATATTAATTTAAGCCTAGAGTCTATGTCGCTCATAGCCTCGAGGATTTCCATCTGCCTCTTAAGTGGATCAAACCTGCCAGGTGCCAAAATGAAATCTTCGGTACTTTTAAAATGAAATTTCTCTGGATGGGCGGGAGGAGGCCTCAGCACATTAGATTCAATAGAATTGAAGTTCTCTAATCTAGAAGTCACCTTTTGTGAAATTGTAAATATGTCTTGGTGTTCAGGGATTAAGGCATCATCCCAATCCTTGATTTTACTGGTCACCTCATTTCCAATTTTTGAATGATGCAAATCTCCATTTTCAGTTCCATAAAGATCATAGGCTTGACGATGCTGATGAATTAGCCAGAGACACTTATTTTCATGCTCAGAATAGTATGCGGGAAATTTTAATGTTATCAATCGATCGATCTTGACTCCATTAATTCCGGTTAAGTCAACATTTCGACCTAAATTCATACAATCAAGAATAGATTCTGGAGGATGCCACTTGAAGGGAATAGAAAGTAAATCAGCATCCACTTTCCTAAGCTTTAACTGATATAATAGACCGCTTGCTAATTCTTCTGCCCCACCATGAATGAAAGGAACTCTTACTGTTAGAATTGCAACTCTCACAATGAACTATTCTTTTTTAACATGGGAAATAAAAGTTCACTAAACAAATCAGCAATTACATTTCGATCAAAGTGGGTTGTAAAATTCTTATAGCCTTCATTAATGACAAATTTGCGCAATTTTTCATTGCTCACGATTTCGTCTATTAGCTTCGCGTAATAAAAATATTCTGAATCTTTTTTAGGATAAGTATCAATCAATTGCTTTCGTCCTACGGTTTCTTCAATCGCACCAGCCCTTGCTGACAAAACTGGGAGTCCCATTGATTGGGCTTCAATAATTGGAACACAAAAACCTTCATGTTCACTGAAACAAAGAAACAAACCAACCTCCTTGTACTTTTCGAAAAGCTCTGGCTGAGAAAGATCACTGGATAGTTTAATACAAGATTCAATGTTGAGTATTTTAGATAGTTCCAGCACCTCACTTCGATAAGATTCAAGGTTCAGATCAGAATTACCGATGATTTCAAGTTTAGCATTAGCGTTAAAAAACTCACGGTAATAACTAAATACTCGCAGGAGGGTTCTATGCCCCTTGTTAGGAACTAATCTTCCAACGAATATGAGATGATTAAGATTTCTTTTTGTTTCTGGAAAACTTATGTCAAATAAATGAAGAGGAGGACAAACGGCCAGTTTTTTTGCATTACTATTAATTTCCTTTAGTTGGTTTTGATTAAACTTTGAATCCGAGATCCAAAGCGAGTCCTGAAACTTCAAAAGTAGTTCTTTGGTTTGAGAATTTCCTTTTTTACAAAAGTCTTCATAGAGTTCTGAATATCCCGAAAAATAATGAAAAGGAGTTACATTATGAAATTTAAAGATAACTTCACCCTTAAAGTTTTCTAATAGTTTGCTACCCTCTTCCCAATAAACGCTATGATGATAGATCAGTATGCTAGACTTATTCTCAATCAAGGACTCCATTGAACAGCATGTACTATATTGCTCACAAACACCTTCAGAAAAATTCTGACCGAACAATGTTACCTCAACACCCAGCACACGGAGAAGTTTGGCCATACCAAGGATATCATGCCCAATTGCATCTTTTTCAGATATATTTTCGTGTGCGATTGAAACTTTTAAGACCATTATTAGTGAATGATTTTTTCCACTACATTTTTCCAGGATAAATTCAAAGAATCATAAATTTCTTTTCCTCTCGAACCCATTTTTTTTGCTAGAGCTTTGTCCACAAATAATCGATCTAAGGCAATAGCAAGTCTTTGGGGGTCCTTAGAACAAATTAAACCACTTACTTCATTTTGCACAAACTCCAAAGGACCTCCCGAATCATCTAATGTCACCACTGGCTTTCTCGCATGCATGGCTTCTAGCGTGACATAACCATAATCTTCATCCAAAGGACAAAATAATACGCCCAAACATTGTGAATAAAGTCTAATCAAATCTTCTGCTTGAGCATAACCTGACCAAGTTACCCTACTTGCAACTCCTGCCTCAAGTGCTTTGGCTTTCAGATAAGTTAGATTACTTCCAGTTCCAGTAAAAATAACTTTAACATCTTGTTTGGTAAATTTAAGAGCTTCAATAACGAGCTCTTGGCGCTTCAGAGGCTCAACTCTACTCGGACAAAGAAAGTAAGGATCAAAGCATCGATTGTGCGGCAAGAGAGGCGGAGGATGATAAAGTGTATTGGCATTAATTTTGCAATATTTCAAAAGCCTCTCAGTGACATTGTCCGCGATGGTGAATCTTTTTTTAATGCTTTTTAGATGCGTTTCATCAAAACCTAAAATTCTATCTTTCAATTCAATGTCTTCCTCAGACCAAGTGTGACCATTTTTTTCGAAATAATCCCACAAGTCATAAACTGGTCTGTGCTGATGTAAAAGCCAGAGCGATTTGAGAGGATGCTCTAGTCCATAAGTAGGAAACTTAAGACAAACAACTTGGTCTACTTTACCCGCATCAAAGGAAGAGAAATTATTATTCGACCAAAACTCCATACTTTTATGAATTTCAGCAGGGGGGCCAAATTTAAAAGGTGCGGTAATAATATCGACATCGAATCCTTCATCACAAAGAGCCTTTTTTAAATTGACAGCCAAACTCTCTGCTCCCCCTTGGACAAACGGAACCTGGGCATTGGCAATAGCGATTTTCACTCTTTTTTACAAATCAATGCGTAGTCTACCCCTTTACAGAACCAGTTATTTTTAAACTCATCCTCATCTCCAATTTCTTTACGAGGATGCAAACGATAAATTTCGGCATTAGAAAAGCCTAAGTTTTCAGCATAAAATTGTGCCAGTATTGGTGGAATAGGTTTTTGGTGGGAAGGATCGAAATGAAAAGTGTATGCTCCGACAGTCAAATTCTCAGGATTCGGAGTCTCGATAAAAAGCATTCCTCCATTCTTTAAAGCTTTATGAGAATTTTCAAAAAGTTTGGTAAGCGCAGGTAGAGTGAGGTGTTCTATCAAATGAAAAGCGGTTATTAAATCTAAACTATATGGCTCAAGTTCGCTAATATGATTCAATGCATCCCCATGAATTGCATGTAATCCTCTATCCGTACAATTCCTCACCATAACTGAGTTTTCATCAATACCAACACTTGAAAAACCTAAGCCGTTAAGAACTTCTAACCATTCTCCCCTTCCACAACCAAGATCAAGAATATGTGGGTGAGACTCTTTTGCAGGCAAAAAATCAATATAAAATCCAAGTCTTTTAATAATTTCCTCTCTGCTTCCTCTTAACTGTTCCTCTAAGTTTAAATATAATTCATTCGAAAGTCTTGGAGGAGAAGTAGCATTGTAGACGAAATCTTTTAACTGATCGAGATTCTGGTTAACTATTTTACTAGATTTCCTCTCAAAACTAATCAAAGACTTTCTGAAATCATTATTTAAATTTTCAAATGTTAGTCTGAAATCATTATTTAAATTGTCTAGTGATTTATTAGAATCAATTTTCATGTTTTCAATGCTAACAATTAAATCGTTAACATTTGCATTAAGTCTATCAGTCTTTGTATCAAGAACCGAAACTTCTTCTTGAAGGTTTTCAATTCTAGAGTTTGACAATGAAATCCGATCAGAAAGTAAATTGAAATACCTAAAAATTTTACCTAAAACAGGAATCTTAAATAAGTAAAAACGCCAAAGTATAGCGGGGAAGAATACATTAATTTTTTTTGCCTCTTTTGAAATGGCTAATTGATAAAGGATTTCAATCTTTGTTTTTTTATAATTGGTAAGTTTTTCGATATTTTCGATCAACCCAACTTCATCAGGCATTCTTTTTAAAACGAATAAATAAGCCGCGGTAACAAATTCTTTGCCATTTTTATTAAGAACTAGTTGAATCCCTTTTTTTTGTAATTTATCGAATTCAGTTTGTGCATCTCTTTTTACAGAGATCATGTATGTTTCAATATCCACACCAATATTAGACAAAACATAAGCCGCACCGAAATGAAGCTAATAATTAGTAAAATTAGAGTTATTTAAAACCTACTTTGGTATTCAGATGAACTTATAAAACTATCGATTAAATCATTTGGCAGTTTACCTGCATTCAATTCAGATACCCAAAAATCATATCCACCTTGATCTGGAACTCTCTTGAGCATTCCATAATAAAAAGAAAACACGCGGATGTTACTAAGAACCAAATTTATATTTTCTGCAGATTCCGAAAAAGAGGTCATAACTCCCCCCCTATTAATACTACCATCAGCTAATGCTGCGGACCAGTAATCATAACCTCCTTGATCCGCACTCCGTGAAAACAAGTTTTGGTAGACCAAATTAACAAATCCACCATCGTCTAAACTTCCGTATGTTGAGACAAATTCTGCACTTCCGGCAAATGATTGTGAAATGTCATTAAGAGCAGCACCCCCGAGGTATGTAGAACTCCAATATTCATAACCTTCTTGGTCAGGCAACCGGTTAAAATAGGCTAGGTATAAGCGGGTAAGAGGTGCTACTTTTGCCTGAAACTCATCCGAAAAAACAAACGAGTTAACGCAGTCTGCTCGGCTAGATGTACCAGCATCAATCGAATCGGACCAAAAGGTAATACCACCTGAATCTCCGTCACGACCGAGAAAATCCAAGTATTGTTGCATTACAAAGGCTTTGCTAGATGCGGTCGACAATCCCGAGGCTGTGACTACTGAAGTCGTGGAATCCGTTTCTGGCGTAGTTAATGAAGCTACTTGAGTAGCATCAGGTGTAGAGGTGGGAGCTGAAGTAGAGGGTGCAGAAGTAGGGGCAGCAGCATCAAGTGAAAGCCAGGATGCAGTGTCGCTAAGTAGAGTTCCGGCAGTAACATCTTTTTGTGCGATATAGCTAACACCAGATGTATCTAGAACAAGAGCGCCAGAGGAGTATGCAGTGGTCGAACTCCATGTTGAAGGAACTTGTGCATGTGCAAAAGAACCAATCATGAGGAAAAATAAAGGAAGATTAAGTTTCATAACAATTATTAGTAGTTGAAAATTGATAGATAGGGAAGGATTGGCAAGAGATTAATGATTCGTAATGGCTCTTTCATTAGTATTGAAAATTATAACCATTGACCCGATGTGTAGTCATAAAATTTCCTCGAGCCGTCCGATGCTAGTGTGAAATGCAACCATCCAGCTTTTGAAGAAGAATAGAAAAAGGAATTTGTACCTGTCTCATCATAATAGGATGGTCCTGTCCATAACCAGCCCAGAGTAGAATCATAAAACCAGAAATTACCATTTTGTTCCTCTTTCACATAAAGCCATCCTAACTTACTGTGATAAATCCATCCGCTGGAAGCGTCATAAAAGTATCCGAACCATGAAAGGTTGTACCAATCGCCGGAGGCAGATGCATCAACCTTTGCAAGATTCTTAGCAATATCTGAAATATCCGGAGTAGAAACTGCGGCGAAGGTGGTGAAGTGATCGGTTGTCATTGTAAGAGTACTACTGTTTTGATCCCAAGTGCTTGTTTTTGCTTTGTCCCATGCATCTTTGGTTGTTGAGTAGTACATTGCTTCAATATTTTCCAGGTCCATTCCACTTGCTTTCGATGCATTTACATCAACTGGCATGCTCAGGATAACATCCTTCTTGAAGTTGCCTTCCACTGATTTTCCAGTGCTGTCGAATAATTCGACCGAATATCCATAGTCTGCGGGTTTCTCATTTGCACTTTTAGAAAGCCCTTTTGCGGTAGGAGTAACCACTAGTCGAACAGATGTAACATCAGAAGCGACATTTGAAGCACCGCCAGGTATTGTGAGTTCAGTTCCATCCGGCAATTTCGTAACGAAATCTATGGTTGGATCAAAAGTTACGCTCGAACCATCCGGCACCACAAAGTCAGGTGATTCAACAACCAACTCAATGTTCGATTTGGAGTCGATGGATTTAAGGTCAGCATCAAACTCAACTTTTGTGAAATAAAAAGTTTCGTTGTCGTTAGCATCAAACTCGCTGTGTTCTGCCCCGACATGCCAGACAGCACCTTTGGGAACAAGAAGCTTGAAAGATCCATCAGTGATAGAAACTCCTTCAACTTCGCGACCATCGTCCGCCCAAGCATACACAGTAGCTTCAGCTATAGCAGTGCCGTTCAAATCTTTAACCGATCCACTCAAGTAGTTATCTTTAGTGGGTAATACAATCGTGAGATTTAAGTCAGTGACGTTGCTGGAAGAGAGGTCTGCTTCCACTACCTTAGCATCCAAGTATCCAGCATCACGAAGATCTTTTGAAAGTATGGCACCGACTTCATAGGTACCTCCTGGCAAGACAGGTATGTTGAAGGAACCGTTTTCATCGGTTTCTACTTCATCCCAATATTCATCGATTGTATCACTACCCTCACGATATGCCCATACATACAAGGAAGATTCAGTCACAACTGTACCATTGGCATCATATTGTACAGAGCCGGAAATCGATGCTGCGGCAGTAGTCAAAAGAAAATTTTGAGTCACAGTAGAAGACTTGATTGCAGTAACTTTAACAGGTTCCGCTGGATATTTTGGAATATTTCTGGAGGCGGAGTCCGATTCGATGTAATAGTCCATAGTCCAGGACCCGGGGGAAAGAAGCATGGAATATGTACCGTTGTCTTCAATTGATGCTGCCTGCCATCCTTCTCCATCAGTGCGGATTGCATAAACTTCACCAGTCAATCCAGTGACCGAAGAACCATTCAAACTAAATGACCCTGAAACAGTTGCATCGTTTGCAGTAAGGGAAAAGGATGCTTCAGATACAACAGTTTGATTGGAATCTTTCAGAGTAGTATTTCCATCAACGAATTCAACTTTGTAATACTGTTCCGCAGGGTAAACATAACCAGACCCAGGTGGCAACCATAGCCCAACAATGTATTCTCCGGGTAATCCAGGAAAGGAAAAAGTACCTCTGGATGAAAGTGGAACCTCAGCGACGATGTCATAAAATTCATCTTCCGCATTGCTGATGAAAGAACGGGCGTATACCCAAGCGTCTAAGTCTGAAACAGGGCCACCATTGGGTCCATAAACAACTCCTGAAATTTGAGCTCCGGCTTCTTTCGCAACGAAGTTAACACTCTTTGTAGATTCATTAGGCTTAATCTTAATTCTTTTCGGAGGTTCAGGTAAATAGGGTGGCTCACTTCCGTCTGCTGGCATCGGTAAGTCATATCCAATCTCCCATCGGCCTGAGGATACGGATAGAGAATATTCACCACTAACATTAGTAAAATCGGAGACCCATCCGCCTTGGTCGCTCCATGCCCAGACTTCAACATTTGGCAAGACTTTTCCATTGTTGGTGGATACTGTGCCAGTAATCGTTTGACTTCTCGTGGTGAGTTGCAATTGCCCGACATCAACAGAAGAATCACCAACGCGAACTATTTGAAAGGGAGGACTACCAAAACCCTTCATAGCTGGATCGACCCAAATGGATAACTCGTATGCACCCGGTTGGAGAGGGATTTCAAAATTTCCTGAGGAATCAGGATTTGACCAATTTCCGCGACCTTCTGGATCAAAAGCGTCAATGTATACATACTGAGCAAGGTCAGTTCCCGACTTTCCAGAAGGAATGGCAATGCTTCCAGTTATTTTTCCACCAGCCATTCTCGAGACTGAAAAATTAACTGTCTTAGATTCTTTGGAGGAATCGGTCTTGAATGAAATCCGGTTAGGCGGACTATCATAGACCCAGTCAACCTTGGTATCGAACGGACGATAAAGAGTAATTTCCCATTTTCCAGGACCACCGATGAGTTCATAAGTACCGTCGTCACCAGTTAAGGAGGAACTCCATCCCTCTCCTTCCTCACGCCAAGCTACTACTTCCGCACCTGCTATTATCGATCCATTTGCATCAACCACTCGTCCAGAAATGGTCTTGCTTGGAGGAGATAAGAAGATCATTGGCTTAGAAACCCGAACCTTGGAAGAATCTACTTCCACCTGTCCTGTTGAAGTTTCCGCAATCACTCGATAAGAATAAGTTTCACCGGTTGTTACAGTAGCATCGACAAAAGATTTCGAGTTGGAACTCGGCTTGTCTGGGCCGGAGCTGTTGGAATCAGTGCTGAATAAACTTTTATAAGACGACTCAGTTGATGATTTTCTTTCAATATCAAAAGCGGTTGCTTTAACCGTGCTTTGCCAGTCAATTTTGATGGCATTTCCAAGCTTTATGTTATCGTCGGGATTTTTGAGTGAGAATTGAATAGGTGCGGGAGAAAGGGCTGAAAGCTCACCGGGCAGATCAATTCTTAGTGAATAGTTACCCGCCTCCTGTAAATAAAACGAAAAGAAACCATCTTCATCAGTTTCCCCGAATGCTTCACTCAATTGAGCCTGTCCCAACATAATGGATTCATCGTAATCGGGTTCTCCATCTCCATCCTCGTCTCGGTAAGCCCAAACGAATGCGTTAGCCAAAGCCTTGTTTTCGCTTGATCCAGTCTTGATTTCTCGTTTGGGGAAAAGGATTCGACCAGAAACATTGGATCCTTGAAGAATTAAATTAATGCTGTTTCCGTTACCAGCCGGTAATGAAACACCTACTGCAGAGGATTCGCGAAATCCACGAAACGCTTCTGAGTCATAAGGAGGTTCTGCGAAAACATTCCATTTACCATCTGGTAAATTTGAAATTTCAAAAGATCCATCGGACCTTGAAATGGTATGATCAATCCAAAACAGGTAGTCGTCAGTATGAGCAATTATTCGTGCTTTGGGCACAGAAATCCCTTTTTTTCCGGTCGCAGTCATGACCTTTCCTTTAATGCTGGAACCTTGACTATCGTTTCCTTCATCCATCCATTTGAAACCATACAACTCTGAATCATCCAAAGTGAATGAATTCATTGAAACCACACCCAAATGAGTAGTTTCACCATCAACCAGAGTAAGCGTCGATCCATCCTCCCAGGTTTTTCCGGTCGCCCATGTTGTAACTCCTGTCTCATCCAAGGTTTTAAACATCTGTTCATGACGATCCGCCCCTACACTCATTTTGTATTTCCCCCCGGGTATTTTAAGGGTGTAATTTCCATCGAAGGAGTCAGAGTCGAAGTTAATGTCTACTTCAGGGAAAATAATCGGGCCAAACTCATCTTCCGCATCAAAGAAATCAAACCACGCATACTTCACAACCTCGGAGGAGTTCGAATCAACCAACTTGATTGTAACTGTTGCTGATGGACGAGATTCAAGAACAAAATTAATTGGAGTCGAAAATCCGGAGGTGATTGATAGTGTGTCGGCGATGCCGTTGGAATCTGCATCTAAATATTGTGAAACATATAAGCCATCAAACCTCTCTGCTAAAATCGAGTAATTTCCTTCGGGAATTTGAACCGCAAATCCACCTTCCGGCAAACCAGACGCTGCTGTTTCATCCCACATCGGCCAAAACTGATCTTCTAGGTCGTTTGGATTGACAAAGATAACATCTGCCCATATCGGACTGCCACTGCTATCTTTGAAACTACCCGTGACTGTGACCATCGAGCGTTCACTGAGAGTAATCGTTCCAAGGTTTGATGAACTATTAGAGATTGTGACATTTTTACCAGAAGGTAAGAATAAGGAATTGTCTGGAGAAAAGACTTCAAGGTCAAAGGTACCAGTTGGTGCTTCACCCCTGATGTTCCCTTCTCGATCGACAGAAAAAGAATGCACGGGGTAATCCGTGACCCTCACCCCATCCTCGGTTGGGAATAAATCAAAAAATACATCTTCAACTTTACCACCATCACTTTTTACAACAGACCCTTTAATTGGAACAAATTCGAAAGACTTTCTGTATTCCGCTTTCAAAGAAAAGTCCTGACTTAAAGTGGTGTTCGAATCAACAACAGTAAAAATTTTGAGCGAGCCGTTTGCATCACTTGCAAGTTTTGGAGCGTAGGGCGTACCGGTCATCGTATCGAATGCAAATGCTTCCGCGTGGTAATTTCCAGCTGGCATTTTGGCAATGTAAGCACCATTTGCACCTCTTTCAAAATCAAAGAAAACTGGCTCTCCGCTGTAAAGATCCTGCCCTGCTTGAGGCACTTTAAAAAAATACACATCGTATTCAGAAATTGTGTCTCCGGTCTCAGTAAGTACCGAACCACTTACTGATCCAAAATCTGATTCGTTCAAACTCGCGAATGGATCCACATAGGGATCGCCAAACTGAACTTCACCCGGAAAAGAGGAAGCAACGAATGATACTTCCAACAAAGAATTCGCAAATTTATCACCGTCGAAATCAAATTTGGAATTTTCAATGCCACCCTCAGATTGACTATTGGAATTATCAGTACCACTTGGTGAGGAAGTTCCTGTTGGCATGTCGGAAGCTAGGCCAAATTCGGAGTCGTCAAGCAAGTACGCAGCTCCTTCTACCGTGGCGGGGTCAATGTAAGCACCAGGTGCCTCCATTCTTGGCTCATGTCCCTTGTAAGGCTTGCGAGCAAATCCAGATCCGACGAAAGTTTCACCATTAGCTCCTTCAGATAAACTCCCTGTAATGTAAGACAGTTTACCGCTCCCATCAACAATTGCAGCTTTTACCTGATTGGGATCCATGATCATGAATTGACCCGACAA
>MDTC01215483.1_pt1 | contig 26866 bp, 19 predicted proteins | sample 811181 | NCBI WGS metagenome assembly MDTC01 (sample SAMN05326644, study PRJNA326480) | marine metagenome | isolation source: seawater | place: Pacific Ocean: North | collected 2011
TGTCAATACGATCACTGTCTAACTTGTCACGCAACTGCGCTAATAAACGTGTATCGGCTCCCCCTGACTGCACCAGTTGCCAAACACTATGGTAGACGATACTGTCAGCGTTTACACTAAAAAACTCACGAAGATTTTGTCTAGAATCACTGCGCCCGTAACCATCTGTTCCAAGGACAAGATAGGGACAATTGATGTGTGGGCGAATCTGTTCAGCATAAGCTCTGACATAATCTGTCGCAGCCACTACAGGTGTTTGGTCGCCGAGAAGACTCTCTACATGCGATTGTTGCTTGGCATCGGTTAATATACTTTTTCTTGCTAGTTGTTGTGCTTCTCGCGCTAACTCAGTAAAGCTAGTAACGCTATATACGCATACGGTGAACCCCATTTTTCTGAGCTTTACTGAAGCCTGTTCAACTTCTCTCAGTATAGCGCCAGACCCGAGCAATTTGATATCAGGATTGGTATCTTGGTTAGCCAGCGCATACATGCCTTTGACGATACCTTCTTCTGCGCCGTTTGGCATATCAGGGTGTGTATAATTTTCATTCATGAGGGTGATGTAGTAGTAGACGTCATCACAATCAACCATCATACGCCGAATTCCATCTGCAACGATGACTGCAAGTTCATATTGATAGCATGGGTCATAGCTCACACAGTTTGGTATCAAAGATGCCATGACTAAACTGTGCCCATCATTGTGCTGTAGCCCTTCTCCACCAAGTGTTGTTCTGCCGGCAGTTGCGCCAAAAAGAAATCCGCGTGCTCGGCTGTCTCCAGCTGCCCATAATAAATCGCCAATGCGCTGAAAGCCAAACATCGAGTAGAAAATATACATGGGGATCACAGGTTGGTTCGATGTGCTGTAGGACGTTGCTGCTGCAATCCAGCTTGAAGCAGCTGCGGCCTCAGTCAGTCCTGCTTGGATTAGCTGACCACTTTGTGTCTCTCTGTAACTCATAATACTCTGAGCATCTTCAGGTTGGTATTGTTGGCCACCGCATGCGTAAATACCAATTTTCTTGAATAGCCCCTCCATACCAAACGTTCTTGCTTCATCGGCTACGATTGGCACAAGATAACGACTTAACTTATCATCTCTTAGTAAGTTATTGAGTAACCGAACGTAAGCCATTGTGGTTGAGACAGCCTTATCTTTTGTCGATTGACACAATGCTCGCCAAAGCTCTGTGCTTGGGCAGGTCAGTTTGACATCACTAATGGTTCTCTTTGGCAAATAGCCTTTAAGACTATCTCTTTGCTGCTTAATATGACTAACAATATCGCTGTCCATACCCGGATGATAATATTCAACTGCTTCGATCTGTGCATCTGTAAGTGGAACCTGGCAATGCTGCGCATAGGTGCGTAAATCCTCTGGTGACATCTTTTTTTTGTTGTGTGCAATGTTTCTGCTATGTGTTTTTTCGCCAAGCTGATACCCCTTTATGGTGTAGGCAAGAATGACTGTTGGCTGTTCCGAGGCCTCTTTTGCTTGGCGATAGGCAGTGCTCACTTTGACTGGATCGTGCCCTCCTGGCAAGCAGTTTGCGATATCTTCTTCGCTGAGTTGATTGATGATACGCGCTGTGTCAGGATATCGCGCGACCACATCATTAAGTAAAGCTTGCGGTCCCTGCGCATATAATGCTTGTAACTTTCCATCGACAAGCTCTGATAATGCTTTTTGGATGCTCCCTTTGGTATCAAGTTGCCAAATTTTGTCCCAACCGCTACTCCATATGACTTTTATGATCCGCCAACCACAGCCGATAAATAACTGCTCTAGCTCGGTTATGATTTGTCCATTCCCACGAACTGGACCATCTAGGCGTTGAAGGTTACAGTTGACGACAAATATACAGTTGTCGAGACGCTGTTGTGAGGCATGCCTAAGTCCAGCGATTGACTCTGGCTCATCCATCTCACCATCGCCACAAAAAGCCCAAATCTTTCTTTTTTTTCCTTGTTGAAACCCACGATGATCAAGGTATTTCTGCCAATCTGCCTGATAAATTGCTTGAAGTGGCCCAAGACCCATTGATACGGTTGGAAATTGCCAGTAATCAGGCATCAACCATGGGTGTGGATAGCTACTCAGGCCTTTGTGATCATGGGCTTCTTGACGAAATAGCTCAAGATTTTCTTCTGTAAGGCGCCCCTCAAGAAACGACCGCGCATACATTCCCGGTGACGCATGGCCTTGAAAATAAACTAAGTCTCCTTCGTGGTTTTCATCTCCCTTAAAAAAATAGTCAAACCCGATACGATACAATTGTGAGCTGGATGCGTATGTTGAAATATGACCGCCAAGCTCACCATATTTTGCTCCGGCGCGAACAACCATTGCCATGGCATTCCAAAGGTTAATTTTCTCCGCTTGCTCACCGTAGCGATCGCTGTCTGGCATCGGTTGATCGTATGTATGATCAAACGTATTCTGGTAGCCATTTAAACTGGTTGTTGTTGCAGCAGTCTGTTGCATACCAGCAATATGTTGAATAAGTAACTGAGCGGTGGTGTCGCCATATTCGGCTTTTAAGTCATCAATAGCAAGCTGCCACTCTTCAAGCTCTTGTTGATCAATAACGGATGAAAGGTCTTGCATTCAATCGGTTTTGGTAAAAATTCTATCTCATGAATGTAGTGAAAATTGGCCGTATTTGCAAGTCATTTTTGTATACTTGCCGCCAAAGCCTTCTATTTGGTGCGACTAGAACCCATATTTGTGAAGGAAAACAACGCACCTTATCTTAGTCGTCGACGGTTTTATTAATCATCGCTGGCGTTTTGAATGATTGCGTTACCCAATAAGATGAAATCATAAAACTAAGGATTGTTGTTGCTTGGATAACCGCTGCAGCTTGTGGGGAAATCAGACGTGATTGGCTCGCAACCTGTGCAACCAGTACCGAGAACTCACTGGCTTGCCCAAGACGCACACCTACTTCCCAACCAATTTTTTCTTCCTCTGGCGACCGTAGCAGAGACCACCAGTATAGCGTTGGCTTTGCTACCATAATAGCAATGGTTAAAACAATCACTGGGGTATAAATATTAGGCAATTCCCATATATTTAAATTCGCGCCAATGGCAAAAAAGAAGAGCACTAGAAAAAAGTCTCTCAAAGGACTAAAACACTCAGACAAATAGCTTGAAATACTGCCTGTCGCGATTGCGACACCAGCAATGAATGCGCCAATATCATGACTGAGACCAATCCAGGTTGCAATTTGTGCAACGAGCAAGCACCAGCCGACACTGGTGATAAATAGGTACTCCCTCACAGACTCATACATCTTAAACAACTTAGCAAGAAAAAATCGCTCGATGAAGAATGCATAAAGACACAATAATGGCACTGACATAAATACTTTGAAAAGATGCGAGGTTGTAAGCGAATCGTGTCCAGATGTTTGTAAAACGATCAGGGTCAAGATAGCGAGTAGATCTTGTATCAATAAAATACTGATGATCACTTCGCCCAAATGATCACTGTGTAACAGCCGATTAGGCAATAACTTTAACCCCAATAACGTACTTGAAAACATCATCGCTGCACCAATCAAGGCGGAATCGATTACTGAAAAGCCTGAGCTCCACGCAATGGAAAAACCTATGCCAGCAAACGCAATCGATGTGCTTAGGGTCACAACAACCGCTTTTTGTAACATAGAAGCAAGATTTTTAGGATCAAGATGCAGTCCAGCGAGAAATAAAAGAAAAATCATGCCGACATGGCCGATATCTTGGATCAAATTATCATCACTAACGACTTTAAAGCCGTAGGGCCCCATGAGCACCCCTAATGTGATGTACGCTATCACTAATGATTGACGTGAAAACAGCGCAATTGTAGCAATGATTGCTGCTCCAGAGTAGATAAGAGAAATTGATGTTAATAAGTCGCTACCTGCCATTTCCTGTCCGCTGATGTAGTAATCAGGTCAGTGTTGGTCGATAAGCCGGGTTCTGTCGAGGACAGTTATTTATCTGGGATCTGCGTCACCGCAAACCTCTAGCGATCTACCCTGGCCAAATGCGAGTAACATTATTTGACCTTTACTTGATCTTGCTCCGAGTGGGGTTTACTTAGCCAGCTTAGTTACCCTCGCTGCGGTGTGCTCTTACCACACCTTTTCACCCTTGCCTTTACCAGGCGGTTTATTTCTGTAGCACTTTCCGTAAGTTTACACCTCCCAGGCGTTACCTGGCACTCTACTCTGTGGAGCCCGGACTTTCCTCTGGATTAAACCAGCAACTGTCTGACCAACACCTATTAATATGTTAACAAAAACACTTTTATATTACCAGCAAGTATTGCGTATTATTTCGGTAATTTACAGATGATTGCACATGGACCTAGTGACTGTAGCGACTCAGATCCGAAACAGCCTTACTGATAAAAAATTGCCAGATGGTCTCGGCCACCAATAACGCGATTGAAACCCAATAAATACCGGACTAAATCTTTGGTATTACGAGCGTGATTGTTTGCCTGAGGTTAGATTTTCTGTATACTGTCTTGCCATAACATATCAAGAGCCCATGGTGGCCAAAGTCATGTCATGGATAATTATGACCCAAGTGCTGACCCCCTCACCAATATTCGACGATCACTCAGTGACGGGATCCAAAGATCTCAGAAAGCCATCAAATTTTTTCAAAAATGGACCCAACGCTCTGCTGAACTTGCCATCGCCCTTTTTCAGTCTGGATTCAACCCTCATGATCCCACCGCACCTAGCACTCAAAACGCTGAAAAATCAAATAATTTATCTCAGATTCCGCAATTAAGCGAGGCACTACAAGCGCCTCAAGATAACAACGCTATATCCGCGCAAGCGCCTGACTCTACTCAAAGCAGTCACTGCTTAGACACCCCAACCCACGGCGATAATCCCGTAGATATGCCAAAGACCTCAACATGTGCAACGACAGAAATCATTCTACCGAATGCGATTACGCACAATCACCCATTGACGATGAACCAGCCGCACCGACTGGAGTCTACTGAGGAGAGTATGCATATCATTCATAATGCCGGTTACTGCGCACCTGCTGCGTTTGGCCTTTTGTATGCAGAGTGCCTGATCCAAGGCAAGTTTACTCAAGCGATCAATCATGAACTCTATCAACCACCGCTACAGCTTTTTCTGCGATATTTTTCTCTGTACTATGCGCTTGGAAACATAACGCTTGACGATGTCATCGACCGTTTGCGCGCTTTGAATCATCATTCAATTCAGTGGCTTCTTGCTCCAGTCTTTCGCCTCATGCTGCATACTGTACTCATCGTCAACGTGCGCTCGTATAGTGAAGATTTCTTTACGAGTGCGGATTCGTTTTCACAACCACACTGGACCCATATGCTTGAAGACACCCTTACCGATTCACTCATTCTTGAGAGTAAAAATAAGCTTCATTCGGTCAATCACAATGCTAATAGCGCCTCAAAATCGGATCATCTATTGCGCTTTAGCCACTATTTTACCCAAGATGATTTATTTGTACTGAGCAGGCTTCTCCGCGTTGAACTTTCAATACACCAACAATGTACTGCAAGCCATGATATGCTAGACCATAAAGCGTCTATCTTACTTCAAAGCCAATATCGACACAAAGATCAGCATCGGTTTTATCTGCAACACATGCCAAATCGTACCACGATCTCACTATTTCATGAACTCTTCATTTTCAACTCAAAAGATGGCATCACCGGTCACATGGATGTGTTAAAAAGAGATGAGTTACTGGCAAGGTCTGCATATCGGCTAAGACTTAATGGCACATCTGTTGTTGATTTAACTAATCAGATTCAACCCATGGCTGAAATTGCACACTGTGATCCTGCATTATTGTTAGAACTATTACCAACCATAGCGCCATGTGTTCATGAACAGCCCGATCAGTCTGTGGCTATTGATCGTCAACGCTCTCGAGCAAAATCATCGGAATCTCTATTGAGTCCTTGTGGACCGCCTGCCGTCTGCTTGTATCAAAATGATGATCTATTCCCCCTTTTAGTAAGTCATGAATCTTCGCCAGGATCAAACTATTTAGATTTCCGTAGCAACGGTCATTCTGGATTGCCCGCAGCACCCGTCACTCAACTCCCTCGCCAAACTCCATCAGATCAGCTATCAAGGACCAATCGCATTGATCCTGATTATGCTGGGGACGACCACGACCACACTGATAATGACTCTGACAACGAAATTATATTCTATTTTAATGGCGACCATCCCTCCGCATCATGAATTGCTTATCGCCGTGCGTCAGGTGGTCTCTCAATGCTGTCGCCACGCACGAAGATGACCGTGAGATTTCGAGTATAGATATCCAGCCATTAACTGGTGCCTTTGAAACATCTCGCACACCTTAATTCGTACAACCAGTGATCATCAGGGCGGCTATTTTTCTTGCTTTTGCGCTAGGATCAGCTGATACAGTTGATTTTTACTCATCGAGGTGATGCCCCCGCATATTTTCAATATGGACTGAGCCGTCATATCCTCTGCAAGCATTCCTTTGATCATTGCTTGCAACGGCACATCAGTTTCTTTCACTTTGGGCTCGCGCACAACGCGTTTGTCAATGATTACCACAAACTCCCCACGCAATGCTACTGTGGCCATTTGCCCTAATACACTGACGACTGATCCTGCCCAATGTGTCTCAAAACGCTTTGTTAGCTCTTTGATTACAAATACAGGATGGTCGTCTCCAAATACAACACGTATATCCTCTAAAAGTCCTAAAATTCGTCGTGGACTTTCGTAATAGATGACTGTATGCTCGCAGCTTGCATAATGTTGAACCGATTGTATTCGCTCGCTCTTTTTTCTTGGGGGAAACCCGACAAAAGAGAAAGGAACTGGCTCAAAAGGACAAACCGATAATGCAGCAATCAACGCACTTGGTCCTGGTACTGCCATTACTGAAAAGCCTGCGCCGTAAGCATGAGATACCAGTCGATGACCTGGATCGCTGACCAATGGCGTACCTGCGTCACTGATGACAGCTATATTTTCTGCATATGCCAAATAAGTATGGATTGTATTTTCCGATTCATGATCTGTGAGCTTTTTCATCTTTTTTGGCTTAATGCCGTAATAATTCAGAAGCTTAAGACTGTGTTCAGTATTTTCGCATAGCACCAGGTCGACAGATTTCAGGATATCGATGGCCCTTTGAGAGATATCGGATAAATTGCCAATAGGTGTGGCTACGACATAGAGTCTTTTGTTGCTTTCAGTTGACTTCACAGGCCAGTTTCCGTATGGTTGTAAGGTGTATTGACGACAATTATGATGCGAAAAATGAGTTGGTTTCCGATCATTGGCGCGGGCATGGTACTGCTCTTCTCTGGATGCAGTCAGCAGCCATCTACCAATGCGCCCAATATTCACTATCAAAAGCTTAGCTTTTCCGAGCTTGAAAATCAAACTTTTGTCAGTAAGGAAGATTTAGACAAGCTGTTCATGCAAACAAAGTATGTGAGTTGTGCAGAAAAAAATAAACTCTATATTACAATCAGCCGCCGCTTGACTCTGGACGCTCAGTATCAGCTCGCAAGCATGATCCTAGATCAGGTGACGCCTGTGACATCTGAAGAATTTGAAGAGAAACATCTTCTACTGGCCCAGCAAACGCTTAATATGCGGCACTTTGATCTGGCGCAACGCGCTTTGAAGCAACTACGGCATACGCCTGCGTCTGCCACCATACGCTACCAACTTCTTCTCTCTTGGTATCACTATGAGCAAGGTAGCTACTCGAGCTATATTACTGCTTTGCACGAAGCAACACATAGCGCTAGGGTTCAGCGCCCAGCACTTGAGCAACCACTGATTCAGACTGCCTGGAAAAGTATCCAACGCGCAAAACCTTCTCAAATTGAACAATTAAGAGCACATACAAATGAACCTATTGCGGGGTGGCTATCGCTGCGCGAACTGACTGACCCGATGGATAACCCTAACGTCGTGCGAGCGCCTGAGTCCACACTCAAACAACTTCGTGATTGGCAAATCCGTTATTCAGATCATTCAGGCAACGCCTTGTTTAAAACTGAGATCGAATCTTACGCACAGGCAATGAAGCCGAGAAAAAAGATTGGATTGATGCTTCCTTTGACCGGCAAACACCGTCAAGCATCTCAACTCATACAAAAAGCTTTCTTCACTGCCTATTTTGATTCCAGACCCCTTGATCAGATGATTTCGGTATATGATACTGGCCAAGCTCATTCTTATGATCAGTACCAAAAGGCTACAAAGCAAGACGGCGTTGAGTCAATCATTGGCCCCCTTACCAAATTTGAGATTGATGACTTGCTATCAGGGACTCAGATTACTACGCCGACGCTGGTGCTCAACAACACCTCGTCTCATCCTCAACTCCTGTCACAGTATAGTCTTGCGCCCTCTGAAGAAACAGGCCAGTTGGTTTCCAATATGATCCTGAGCGGCTATCGCCATCCGTTGGTATTATCAGATGGATCATCTGCATCGACAACGCTTGCAAATGAATTCACTGAGCAATTTCGTAGCCGGGGTGGCGTGATTGCTGATGCAACCTCGGTCGACCAAAATATGAACTTGGCCGTATCACAGGTCATGGGCACTGACAAAAGTCAGTCTCGTCACCGATTTGCGCAATCGCTGAGTGCTAGTCCGATTCGAGTTGTGGCTGAAAAGAGAAGAGATGCCGATAGTATTTTTATTGCAAGTGGTGCTGTGAACACGCGCCAGCTCATCCCCATGCTGAAATACCATTACTCTGGCAACCTGCCGATCTTCTCCACTTCCTTGATTAATAAAACATCTAATCCACATAAGAATCAAGACCTTAATAGCGCAATCTTTTTCGATACGCCGCTGCTACCTTCTCTACCCCAGAGCCCAAAACGTATGGACTTCCCCAAAAAAGTTATGGACAAGCTTCGCTCATCTGACCCCACAGGCTTTTTTGATGCATTCAGATTTTATGGATTAGGGTTTGATGCTTTTGTTATTAGCCAAACCGGTTATCTGTGGGATATACTCGATGGCTATACGATTATCGGCGTGAATGGCGCACTGTCACGAGATATCAACGGTCGAATTCAGCGCGAGTTGTCACGCATGGTCTTTAAAAATGGCGTTGCTACGATTGATTCACGCTATGACATCGTTCGAGAACAATGGCGCCAGCTCACGCATGATGTGATTGCATGATTTGATGATTCGCACCCCTGTAGTGTGTGCGGGGACGTTTGCTTGTATGATTGGCACAACCAAAGTTATCGATGTCGTATTGCAACTGGTTAATATGACTGCTTAATACCTCATGCACCATCTGACTAAAGGCTATCTTGGCGAACGCCTAGCTGAACTGTACCTGAGATACCAAGGTCTCGAAATGGTCGCACGCAACTACCGTTGTCGCTATGGTGAAGTTGATCTTATCATGCGCGATGGTGACGCCTGTGTTTTTATTGAGGTTAAATCTAGACTCCACGACGCTTTTAATCATGAGCAGCACCACATCGATCTCCGCAAGCAACAAAAAATCATCTTAACCTCAACGATATTTATGAATAACCATCCAAGATTTTTCGACCTTGATATCCGCTACGACGCGATGATTGTTCAACTGTCAAATCTTCGCCTGGTCTGGCTAGATAACGCTTTTACGCCGTAGGCTTAACGCATTTTTGTACTAATGATAGGCACTGTTCGATTATTTTCTTGTTATTTTAGGCATCGCTCGATCATGGCTTGGCAACTCGCTTGCTATTTGCTATGATCTAATTATGAAGATTATTCCAAGACAATACACAATATTTTCAATTTTCCTGGCATTGTTAATGCTAAATGGATGCTCAACGGCCGCTGGCTTTGTCGCTGGTGCCGGCACTGCTACCTATTTGATACTTTCAAATAAAAAATGAGGAACTTTTATGCTTGCATTGTTTTTATTAAGTCTTAGTGGTTTGGTTTTATCTGGATGTCAACAGCTTGGTCATGAACCGGGCCAAGCGTCAGAAACACAAAGCCTTGTCTTTACTTCTTTGGATAGCCAAGCTTACTCTAGTAATGACCCCTACCTATCCGCCCATCTTCGATCATTGAATAACCATAAGCCGTCGACCCTGGCTAATAAACAGCAAGTGCAACCTACCTCAGGTGCCTTAGTTGAAAAGGCCAAACCAAAGGTATATCGACCTGATAATCAAAAACTAAGCAATGAGATTCTTGCGGCTTTAATCAGTCAGGATGATCTGAAGCACGCACACATACGCGTGACAGGTTATCAAGGCAATATGTTAATTTTTGGTGAGGTTCCCAATGACGAAGCTGTACAGTTAGCTCAAAATATTGCCTCAAGCTTTGCCAAGGTAAAAACTGTGCGCACAGCCTTGCGTGTTGGCAAAAACTTACCTAAAACGCAACAGACTGAAGATAGCATCAACAATACCGAAGTCAAAGCAGAAATTGCCAAACTTGATATTGCTCACGCACACCTTCAAGTCTCAACCAATGCCAACCAAGTTTTTATTGTTGGTCCGCTCTCAGATGCTGATCGATTGCTAATCCAAGATCAATTAGAGCGCCTCCACTATGTTGATGCCGTCTATTTCTATTGATACCTATGCAAGGCTATGACCAAATCCAAGCGATTCTGAACCAACTCAGCCTGTGGTTGCTGCCTGGTTTGTTCGCAATCACTGTTCATGAGGCCGCACATGGTTATGCAGCACTGTGGCTCGGAGATAAAACTGCCTATTTTTTGGGGCGGACAAGCCTAAATCCAGTTAAGCACATCGACCCTATTGGTACAGTCATTGTTCCGCTAAGCCTTTTATTTATGCAAGCACAATTTTTATTTGGCTGGGCAAACCCAGTCCCGATAAACACAAGAAATCTGCGTAAGCCTGTTAAGGATATGGCCTTGATCGCTCTTGCTGGCCCTGTATCAAATTTCGTGATGGCACTGCTATGGCTTGGCTTAGCTAAACTTGCGATCATTTTGGCGACTTATGATCGGAGTCCTCCAATTCAGTGGTTGTTTTATACCTCCAGGATTGGCATCTTTTTTAATATTATTCTTGGCGTATTTAATTTATTGCCAATTCCTCCGCTTGATGGTAGTAAGATTATTCAGGTTGTTTTACCGGCTAGACTTGGACAACTTCTTTATGAACTTGAACCTTATGGGCTTTTTATTCTTGTAGGGCTTATTTTTACTGGTGTTTTGCAAAGTATTCTCGCACCACCTGTTATTTTTTTCATGCAGCTTGCCGAGATGGCGCTTCGCTAGGATGAGTAACTCCAATATTGACGATTCACAATTAATTGACCTCACTCAAGCACTCATTCGGCAACCATCGATTACACCTAAGCCCGAGTTATGTCTAGACATTATTTCGGACTTCTGTCAAGACCTTGGCTGGTATTGTCGCCGTATTGACAAAAGAGACACTGCCAATCTGTTTATAACCACAAAAGATTGTAAGCAGCATAGCTTGCTTTTTGGAGGCCATGTTGATGTTGTTCCTCCAGGAGATTTTTCCCTGTGGCGATTTCCTCCTTTTTCGGGTCATATCACAGATGGTAAATTATATGGTCGTGGCGCAGTTGATATGAAAAGCAGTATCGCTGCGTTCTTGATGGCCTTGAAATGGCATCACCGCCGACTATCGCAGCCTGAGTCGCCGTCTATTGCACTGGTTATAACCAGTGACGAGGAGGGAGATGCCATTGACGGGACTGATTTTGTAATGTCAACCTTAGCTGATGAAGGCTACTGTTTTGACTGCGCTCTGGTTGGCGAGCCTACCAGTGATAATCACGTTGGCGATATCATTAAAATTGGTCGGCGTGGCTCATTATCAGCCGAACTTACAATCAACGGGACACAGTCCCATGTTGCTTATGCCAATCAACGCGTTAATCCTATCTACTCGCTTGCTACTTTTATACAACAGGCTCAAACAATGCACTGGGATGATGGGCATAGCGACTTCTCAGCGACTGCTTTTTGCCCAACAAAAATCTATGCTGATACAGGTGCTAGTAATGTCACGCCGAGTCATGCTGTCTGCCAATTCAACTTCCGATTCTGTCCTGCATCGACACCTGAATCGCTCAAAAAATCTGTTACCGCGCTACTCGATCAACAACATCTGCCCTATCAACTTACTTGGTCACGCCCTAATCTACCTTTTTTCAAACCACCAGGAAAACTCTGTAGATTAGTCAAAGATATGATTTCTCGACACTTTCAACCCTCATGCAATTACTCCACAAGTGGTGGGACGAGTGATGCCCGTTTTATCGTAGGGTATGTTCAGGAAATTATGGAACTTGGACCACTCAACGCCACCGCGCATAAAGTTGATGAACATATCTCACTGAGTGATCTTTCCTTGCTATACTCTATTTATCAATCACTTCTCGGCATTGTCGTCACGTCACCGGATAATGTGGATTCAAATTAAGCGCGATTTTAGCTAGCGAGTGTGGCTGTGTTGATGCATACTTCTTTAAGGTTAAGTATTTACTCAAGTATGATCACAGATGCTGGGGATTGCGCAGGCCTATTTGATGATAGTTAGTGTTGGCTTACCCTTTTTGCTGGTTGTCTTTTTTGGGGTAGCGTCTGATTGTTCACCGTTATAGATTGTTGGCGTCTCTACGAGAGATGGATAAACGTCTGTGTATTCAATATCGGTATTCCCCTCATCCTCATCAAATGTTATTCCGTCTCCATTTTCGTAGGCATAGATTGCAATAATCGATTCCATTGGCAGATTAATCTTGACGACCTTCTTGCCAAAATTGGCATAAAAAGTTACCGCATCGTTATCGATTTTTAGATCTCTGGTTGCACTTGGGGCGACGTTGAATACGATTTGTCCATCTGTGATATATTCTTCAGGCACCTCGACTCCGTCGTAGCCAGTTCCAGCTAGGACATGCGGCGTGAAATCGCAGTCTAAACACCAAGAATGAATCGCTCGAACAAGGTAAGGTTTATTAGATGTGGCCATACTCATCTTCGTTCATCTCTATTTCTGCATCAGACAAGCTCTCTCTGAATGATGCGCGTGCGAAAATACGCTTCGCGTACTCTTTGATGGCCTCTGCTTTTTCATCTAACTCGATGCCCATAATCGGCAGCCTCCACAGAATAGGCGCAATGGTACAATCAACAAGCGTGAACTCTTGATTCAAGAAGAATGGCATTTCTTTGAATGCAGGAATCATTTTCATTAAATGACCTTCTAGCTCTTTTCGCGCCTCATCGTCGTCAGCATTTTCAATTAATCTCTCAGCTAAAGGGTACCAGTCTTGTTCGATTCGATAGATCATCAGTCTTGTTTTAGCTCTGGATACAGGATAAACCGGTAATAATGGTGGATGAGGAAAACGTTCATCAAGATATTCAATAATAATGTTGGACTGATTTAATACCAAATCACGATCGATTAGTACTGGCAATGTGTGGTAAGGATTGATATTTAGAAAATCTTCGCTAGGATTATCTAGATCAATGTATTCGACCTCAAAGCTCACTGCCTTTTCAGCTAACACCATGCGTGCTCTATGATCGTTAAGGCTGTTGCCGCTTATATCAGAAAGGCAAGTAATACTTGATTTTTTGGGCATGATCATATAAACGTGGACTCCAATGTGACGCTACCCAACAACGTAGCAAGATGAATTCATTATCGCTTAGAGAACTGCTTAGCTTTACGCGCTTTGACAAGACCAACTTTCTTCCGAAGTACTCTTCTGGAGTCTCGGGTCAATAAACCAGCGCCACGAATTGCTTTGTGCCACTTCTCAATACCAAGCGGCCCTGTAGCTTCTACTGGCTCACTGTCTTCGGCATCTGCGCTGTTAGCTTCTTGACTGGTTTCGTCTTCGGAGAATGACACTTCAGGACTGTTCTTCTTTGCAAATAGATCAAGCGCTTTGGCGATGCCAAGTGATACAGCACCTGACTGGCCGTTGATACCACCACCTTTGACGGTTATTGAAAGATCAAACATTCCTTCTTGTGCAAGTAGTTTTAGAGGCTGTAAAGCTTGGTTTAGCCAGATTGTGTCGCCACCAAAGTACTCTTCAAGTGACTTATTATTGATGCGTGCTTTACCAGTACCTTCCGTGAGAAAGACTCGAGCGGAAGCTTCTTTCCTTCTTCCTGTTGCGTAGTAACGACCGTTGTCAACAATTCTAGATGTCATAAATTACCTCTGCTATCTGCTTTCCATTTTTTAAATCAATTTCTTTAGGCGATTGAGCTTGGTGATTGTGCTCTGCTTTGAAGCACTTGAGCTTTGTCAATTGCTTGTTGCCCAATGGCCCACGACGTAGCATTCTTTTGACTGCTAAGCGCACGACTTCTTCAGAGCTAACTTGCATTTGTTCAGCAAAAGTTCTTTGCTTTAAGCTTCCGATTCGGCCTGAATGCCTGTAGTAGATTTTGTCGCTGCTGTTACACTGAATTTTGTCACAGTTATAGACGACGACAAAGTCTCCGAGGTCCACATGAGGCGTAAACTGCGCTTTGTGCTTGCCCTGAAGTAGCATAGCTATTTGAGTGGCGATTCGACCTAATTGGCATCCTGTTGCATCAATCGCATACCAGGTTTTGTCAGCGTTGTAGTATGACTTAGTTGTTTGTTGTAGCATATATTTGTCTCGGACTCTTGCAAAACTAGGTGATGATTATACTAAATAGCCGGCAGCATCACAATACCTTTTTAAAAATTAATCTTGATAATCTTATCATTTTAACCTGATCAATTAGCAATCTCGTGTTAATTAACTCACCTATTCGATCTAGAACAACATCACTAGACGACAGATGGCCGTCGTTGATGCGCTAATCACCGGCGTTCTTTTGTCCATCTTTTTTCTGAGTATCTTTTTTCGATCTTGCCTTGGTGGGTTTTGACTTTGTTGATGTTTTTGCTTTTTTCTTAGTCGTTTTATCCTTATCATTTTTGCTGGTCGCCTTCTTTTTGGAATTTTCCTGCTGACTTTTTGTGTTTTCATCGCTGCTAGACAGTGTATTTTCCGCGCCCTCTGGCATGTCATTGTTGGTCACTTCTGATTGACCAGATGAGTCTGATGCTGGGTCATTAGCATTGTTGCTGGCACCATCGTCATGCTGATCCGCGATTGGCGAAGTCGTATCTTCAAGTGGCTCAGACCCCTTGGCTGCTTGCGTCGTCTCGCCCTTTTCCTCTTCTGTTGACCTAGGCGAAGCGCCTCCCCCGCCCGTGGGCGACAATCCAGGTGCATGCGAAACCTCATGCTCTTGATTGATTCTAAACTTAGACTGCAAGACGCTTTCACGTTTTTGATACCACATAAGTTCTGCGGGACTGGGCTCAAACCCAGCACAATTAATGCCGTTAAGCTTACATATTGCCCAAAAGTTTCGCAATAAATTACGGTGACCCGACCGAATCTTGATGTCGCCCATTTCAAATAATTTGATGTAGTCGACAAGATCAAAGGCAGCGATCATTCGACGCGTAGCTGGTGAAGCATATGCCTCATCAGCACTTTCTTTGGCGCCACCTGATCCATCGCCGATTATGGGGATACTCCCCTGGAGCATACCATGCATACTCATAGCAACGGTAACAACTTTCCCATCGTCTTCATCTGGCACGCACACAACAGGCACACCAACGCTTGACATCCATGACATGATGCCTTCATCGAGCTCATAGTCTTTGACTTGTTGGTTATTGGGATTGGTCATCTCACAGTCAAAATTGATGTATGCCCAGTTATCGAGTAGTTCACTTACAACTTCATCATTAATCGCCTCATCGTCAATGCTTTCACTCAACTCAATTGGCCCAGCAGTGGATTTCATCTGACTAATGAAGTCATTGAAAACATTTTCATTATTCATTTGAATTACTTCAGTGACATAAAAGGGATTTTGATCGAGCCGGCTTAAGAGACTTTCGTCTGCCTTAGCTAATAGTTCTCCTAAACTTTCTGGGCGATCTTTCTGCGCATAGACTTTTTTGAGAAATTCGATGAGCATCTCGTCGCTACAACTTTCAACTTCTGTCTCAGATTCAGATGCTGCAGGCTCAGATGGGCTGGCTGATGTCTCTGATTTGCTCTCTTGATCCTTAGCTATCCCACTTGTTGCACTGATGGCATTATCTGACTCTTTACCATCCTGCTCGGCTATTGATTCATCCGTTGTTGCTGATTCAGCTTGATCACTGACCTGAGCACCTGTATCAGCCATTGCTTTTTGCTCATCGTCATTGGTGGTAGAAGCTTGGGGCTCTTCAGATGGCCCAGAAACAGCTTCATCATCCTCACGATCCGTCGTTGCTGACTCAGCTTGATCACCGGCCTGAGCACCTGTATCGGCCGTTGCTTTTTGTTCATCGTCATTACCGGCAAGCGTTGGTGACTGGGCTGTTGATACAGTATGTGTCTCCTCTGTTTCGTTTTCAGACTTTACTTCCGGCGCTGTTGGATTCTTCTCTGCCTGCGTGACGTTAGTGTCGCCTGTTTGTGGCAAAGCATCTTCGACGGGATGATTGTATTGGCTGATGAGCTTCTTTACTGCTTCTTCGTCACTCGCTTGTAAAATGCCAGCCATGATTTCTGGATATTGACTCAGGAATGTGATGACATCTGTCGGTGCTGCTTGCAGGATTTTCTGCCATTCAGCCTCGTCAGATCGAACTTTGAAAACCCTTAGCGCGAAATCTGTTAACTTAGTCAGTAGTGCGTCATTTTCTGTTGAATCGTTTTGACCACTTTTTTCTTGATTGTCTGTCGCCATGGTGCTCCTCTCTCGCTTACTGTTGTTAAAGATCTTTTCTGCACGACACAACATGATCTCTTAGGGTAGTATTAAACTTATCAAAATGATGATTGTCATTCAAGCGCTACTGTATGTTACGCGCTGTGACTTATCTCCAAGCATCGTGTGCTGGTATTCACCGAGGTGATGCTTGTCCCTGCCCGTCCTGGGGTCATTCTTAAACACTATGTATTTTACTTAATGCAGTAAACTATTCGACTATCACCATGAAAAGCTTGGATATGGTCTAATATTTTGCTATTATTTCGACTAATTAACTAACCATCAAGAGGCTTTGCGTGTCTGATCATCATCCTGATATTGAAACCATGCGTCACTCATGTGCTCACGTGATGGCTGCTGCAGTACAATCGCTGTGGCCTAATGCTCAATTTGGCGTGGGACCTACGACCGAGAACGGATTTTATTATGACGTGTTGGTTGAAGACACCATCACAGAAGATGATCTGGCAAAAATTGAAACGGCCATGCGTAAGATCAAGAAAAAAAAGCACCCATTCACGGTATCCAGTGTACCAACCGATGATGCGATCGCGCTTATGGAATCCATGACACAGCCATTTAAGGTTGATTTACTCAGTTTGCTCAAGCACAAGGGCTCAACTGCAGTCACAAAATCACTGGACGACGACAAAGCTGTATCTATCGATACTGATGCATCTGGAGCCCCTAGCGTAACGCTCTATCAAACGGGCCAGTTTATTGATTTGTGCCGCGGGCCACATGTTCGCCACTCCGGCGAAATCGGACAGTTCAAACTACACAAATTGGCTGGCGCTTATTGGCGTGGTGATGAAAAAAATCCCCAGCTGCAACGAATATATGGCTTATGCTTTGAAGATAAGGAACAGCTCGAGGCAGAAATAGAGCGCCTTGAACAGCTAAAGTTGAGAGATCATCGACGACTGGCAAAGATTCTTAAAATCTATCACTTGGACGACGAGATTGGACGTGGCTTACCATTATGGCTACCCAATGGCATGGTAATCCGGCAAGAGCTTGAGTATCTTGCACAACGCTGTGAGCGCCAAGATGGATACCGCAACGTCGCCACGCCACACATTGCAAAGGAAAAACTTTATGTGAAGTCGGGTCATCTTCCGTATTACAAAGAGGATATGTATCACCCAATTGAATTGGATGGGGAGAATTACTACTTACGTCCCATGAACTGCCCACATCATCATATGATCTATAAGTCTAGTCCCCGATCCTACCGAGATCTACCCGTTAGACTTACTGAATGGGGTCAAGTTTATCGTTACGAGAAGTCCGGCGCACTCAATGGGCTGATGCGTGTCCGTGGATTCTGCCAAAACGATGCGCACATCTACTGTCGCTACGATCAAACCAAAGAAGAGTTTATAAAAGTCATACAGCTCCATGCACGCTATTACGAATTGTTTGAGATTACAGATTTTCGAATGATCTTGGCGCTTCCCGACTATGAATGTGCTAACAAATATAGTGATGATCGTGAAAACTGGGAAAAGACTGCACAGGTCATTCGTGAGGCAATGGATGAGCTAGGCTACCCCTATGAAGAAGAGGAGGGCGAAGCTGCGTTCTATGGCCCGAAGATTGATTTTATCATCAAAAACGTCTTGGGTACTGAGTATACGATCTCAACGTGTCAACTAGACTTTATGGCGCCGTCACGATTTGAACTTGATTACCGTGGTGATTCAGGTAAACAAGAGCCTGTGTTGGTCATTCATCGCGCCCCCCTTGGAACGCATGAGCGCTTTATTGCTTTCCTTCTTGAGCATTACGGTGGTAATTTCCCAACATGGCTAGCGCCCTGTCAAGTCAAAATTATTCCGATCAGTGATCGCCACCTTGCGTACGCCGAAGAAGTCTATCAACGCCTATTCTCTGCTGAGGTACACTGTGCCAGCGGCGGATTACGCGTCGAAATTGATAAAAGCAGTGAGCGTATGCAGAAAAAAATTCGTAACGCCCAGCTCGAAAAAGTCCCTTATATGCTTATCCTTGGTGATCAAGAAGTGGCGTCTGAAACCGTTAATATGCGCCATCGATCAGGGGAGCAATCTGCTCAGATGACATGCGAGGACCTCATCAGTCGCCTCAAGCAAGAGACTGAGTCGCGAATGGATTTTAGTCGTGCAAGCGTAACATGCGCTGATGAATCAAAGGACAACGAATGAGTGAAAAAAAAATCGACTTCGAGCAAACTCTTACCCAGCTACAGTCAACTGTGCAGGCGTTAGAGAAAGGTCAGCTACCGCTTGAGCAAGCGCTTGAAAAATTTCAGGAAGCGATGCGCTTATCTAAGCAGTGCCAAGAAGCGCTCAAAAACGCCGAATTAAAGATCACACAACTAACTGAAGATGGTAAGCTTGTAGATGGGTTGGACGGCGAAAAGGCTTAGTTTAAATTATGCTGCCCCTCCAAACGAATGCTTGTCGAGAACTTTCAGTTGATCAATGTGTGCCTGTTTTATTGAAGGCGCCGCCTGGCTTGATTCACAGGCCTATCTTGACCTTTAAGCGATGTTGGCTCTGATATCAGCATCAACAGGCAGCTGACTTTTGATGGCCTCATCTATCGGTTTGATCGGTTCAGACGCTCACTCTCCTGGGGTTTAATTATATGCAGCTTCACACTTACAGCCTCACTGAGCTGAACAGGTAGTGTCCATATCAATTATAAGGGTTTACTGTGACTCAATTTCGGTATCTTAAGTACTGGAAAGCGAAAATTTATTATTGGCTGAGCGGTATTTTGACTTACCCCCCGAAACGGTAATGTTCTGATAATCTTTTTATGTTAACTTTAACCAGGTTTTTTATTGAACAAGGTAGCTTATGTATTTTAAAAATGCCTCAATTGCGCTGTTAGCGCTTGTTGGCTTTTCTGGCGCTTGCGCGCAAATCGTGCAAAAGCCGTTAAAAATTATAAACTACTCCAAGCGACCAGTACGATTGACCGTTATGTCACCCAAAAGAACTTCTGGCTCTAAGGTGACGGAATGGTATAAGCTTAGAATTTCCGTCCCACCTCGCCAAGAAAGTGGCCAAACAACTAAAACATTCCAATTTATTGATGATGATGACTTACCGGTTATTTATAAAATTAAAAAATCTGGACGCGTCAGTCAATTATATACACTCAGTTCATTTGCTCCTGTAGAAGGTCTTTCTTGTGATATTGATGAGCCTGGCAACTTAAATTGCTTGACCGGGCCTCTAAAGGGCTTGATTTACTTTTAAGTCTGTTCTGGTTACCGACCGTTTGATTCACCGTTCAACGCCCTATTGACGGCTTTACTGGCATGACCGTAGCCTGTTTGACAGCGCCGCCAAGCCATGATACAATATTACAAAAAATAATAATCGTCATCGTTCTATGCTCAGTATCACGCATCATCTATCTTTGGTGACCCAAACTACCCAACAATTGGTGACTGCTGTCAATCAATCGCTACTACCCTGGATTGGATGGACAATCCATCATCTTTTTGAGCGCCAACTCGGATATTTTTACTATGTCCAATTGATCGCTTATGTCCTTGATACGCCTTTTCGCCTTGTTAGTATTCTGGTTGGCATTATCACTGAGCGGTTGATGGCTTTGGCTCTGCTAATTTACAAATCAGGCAATCACGCACTTTTTGTTTTTGATCGAAACCTACTCAGATTTGAGCATGTAAGCCAGTGGATCAGCCGCTGTGAAAACTCGAGGGCTCTTTTGTACAATCGGCTACTCAAGTGGCCGGGACCTTTGGCCATGTTCCTCAAACGTTCATTCATCCACCCACTCTATCGAAGCTATCTGGTTGAATTATCACCATATCATTTAAGCCAGTGGGACAACCATCTCAGCGTAGAAGAGCGACAGAGCATGTATGACTGTTTGTCTGATGCGTTCATATCTCAAACTATTCAATATGCTTTTTCCAATAACTTCGATGGAATCATCATTCGAAAAAAGAGCAACTCGCAATCACCTGAATTAACTAATTTCATCACCATTACCCACCCTAAAATACCTCGAAAAACTGCTATCACGTTTCGATCTCTGGCAAAAAACCACGCTTCTTTGTTGCAATGGCCCTCCACAGTCTACACGCCCAGCCTAGCGGTGCATATTTTTCCCAAAAGCAAACTTCAGGGTGGTAATAAAACATCATCTAGCCCTTATAAAACAGCGAGAGGATCATTCAAAAAGTGTGAATATTCCGTGTGCCCCGAACCCAAGGGCCACAATAATACAGAATACGTTTTTTTGACTGAAAACCAATGGCTATCTATTGAGAAAAGCGCTGGCAGATCACTCTCCAGAGTTTTTTCATCTTTCCTTAAGAAGCAATCTGGACAGGGTGACGGTCAAAGCCAATTCACTCAGTATCAAGACCAACAATGCATATTGGCTCATGAAAAGTATTCACCCGACTTTAGTAATCCTCAAACGATTCTCCAGATGATGCGCCAAGTTGTCGATCAATTACAAATCATTCATGACGCAACTGCAACTGGGCATCTAGACATCAAGCATGGTAATATTGTGTGTACTGTACTCGAGGATCAGAAGCCACAATTTACGGTTATTGATTATCCAGATACTATTTTTATGGACGATAGTGGTACCTGTAAGCGAAATTATCGTTCAAAGCGCATTTCGTTTACGCCTCATCTCACATGTATGCACCCGGGACATACTTTGTTGAATAAAAATTCACCTACAAGTGGGTTAAATCATCATTCTAAGCTCTGTGATCTAAGCTTGGATGATTTCATTGACGCTTTACCAGAAAGTAAAATACCCAATCTCCTCGACAAGATATCAAAATTTGAGGCCTGTTATCCGAAGAGAGTTTTTCTTGAAGGCTCTATGCACCATGATTTATGGAGTCTGTTGTATATTGGCCTTTTGATGTCGAAGCATCTGGACCAACCCCATGCATCTATTTTTAGTGAAGCCATTTCAAATAAAATGTTTGATATGCTGGACAAGTATTGCGCTTTCATGTCTTGCCATGATTCATCTCATGTAAAAAACCTTCAGCACTTTGAGAAAGATCTTGGTCGTATCAGCGACTCAGTCAATCTCGTTTGTCAAGCGATTGATGACCAACTAAGATTACTATCCATCGCCCCGAAAACTCGGCTAATACAACCTGAAACTCGAATTTCCTGACCGGATGGAATATTGATTTAACTCTGTGTTCATGGTAGCATCGCTATACCTGATCACTCAACGAGCCTACCCAGCTATGGCCATCACATACATCAACCCAACCACCTATATGCAATCCAGAAAAATATTAATCTTTGGATTGTGCTCTCTTTTTGCCATTGCTTCGTTGTGGTTTATTTCCACCTATTACGCTGCGATTATGATCTGGGCCAGCATGCACCTGTCTTCCACAAGTATCCATGTGCTGATGACTTGCTTGCCCCTGATTTTGTCAGCAGTGTTGTTTCAATTTGGCATGAATAGCGTTAAATTCACGCTTCGCACAAACAACAGTCAATATGTGCATAAGCTCGTCTCAGATCTAATCACGCGGTTAAATTTGACTCGAGATGACTTCAAGCAGGTTCTTGATGACTCTGAGATTGAACAACTACTCACAGTCTTGCGCAGTGACCGAACACAACAGCACATCACTGAGATGTTGAGACACGGATACCAAGGCATTCTTCTCAAACGCAAGGCTGTTAGTAAGTCGCATAACCTCGAACAACATGAAGGTAGTGACGAGTCGACAGCGCCGTCTTACATGAACAATGTCTGGCCAATGCTTCCTCGAAAAATACTTCTCCGTTACGAAAGCGCTTCTGGAGAGGCAGTAAATTCCACCACAAATCCGACTTCAGATGCTCAACTCAGTCTCTATATTTACCCGAAAAGTAAATTAGCCGGGGGCAGTAAAGATTGCCACGAAATTTCTCACCCCTATAAGACGAAATCTGGTATTGAGCGCGTCTGTGAACCAGTTATTGGTATTCATCCACAGTCAACCGCTATTACCGAGATGGTTGTGATCAGTGATCGAAAAAAAACGAGTGACCACATACTCTCAGTAGAGCCTAATTACGGCATGAGCTTAAAAGAACTGCTACAGTTTAAAAGGCACGATGGTCGCTCTAATTTGAGTGATCACCGTTTGCGGAAACGTTGGGTTCATAATCGATTTTCTGTTGACCAAGCGTTGAAAGTTGTCGCTGATGTAGCCAAGATAATTGGAGACTACCATACCACAAGCAATACGACACATTACGATATCGCTTCAAAAAATATCACGATCAGCCCACAGGGCCATGTTAGTGTTATTGATTGGCCTGATGTTACTGACTCAAGGATTCACTGCACACCTGCGGTCTCAATTTTTTCCGAACAGAATACTTGTATTTGGGATTTATCCAAAAAATTTGATCCAGCGCTGCAAAAACAACTCGATCAATACACTCGTTTTCGCGGATCAGAGTCCCTGATGGCACACCCGTGGTTTAACCCAAACGACCGACAATCGTTCTACCATGACTCGTGGGCGATACTGACCCTTGCGGTAGAGTGTTTTTATCACACCGATAATGATATCTTTACGGCTCGTGCGCAATATGCGGCTATCATGACAGCTATCGATATGCTAAAAACATTTGGCAGCCAATTCAATTACGCCATTCATAATGAGAAGACATTTGATGATCTTCGTTACCCAGCTGGATTCAGGCAAATGATTAGCCCAGTCCCGCGAGTTGATATGCGTAATGCAATTAATGCCTATTGGCCAGCCAATGCAGTGATTACTCGACTCAAACACTATTATGATCATACCGCACAAGACTTTCTCACAAACCAATCTTCTTTTCCTATCCTTGAGTATGTACCGTTATTTGCTTCAGACAGCTCGACGAATAGAATAACCATGCATGATTCTGAGGCTGCCAGGCTACAAGAGGTCAATCGAATTTTTAATCACTACGCGTCTTCTTTGGCGCTTTTTCACACTAGGTATAATCTGTGCCATTTGTTTATTAGTTGCGATACGCTAAAGCAAACGCCACAAGATACCCCATGCATTGACTGGGATGTGTTGATTCAGCAGAGAGAGGCGGGTGTGTGTCGATTCGACGGGCGATCAAATATCACGCCCGGGCATTTATTTTTCGAAACTCTGTGCGAAAAAAGAAGCATATCGGTTCGTTTTGGACATAATTACAAGAAAATCATATATCTTCTTCCACAACAGCACAAAGAGCTCTCGGGTTTACTCCCAAAACCTAGTAGGGATATTGAAGATATTCATCACCCGATTCATGATACTTGGAGCTTATTGTATGCTTATTTTGGGGCGGTTAGCGCCTATAAGTTGGTTTTTAACAAGGAAACCCTAGAGTTTGTAAGTACTGACTCCGACAAACTATTACTGAGTAAAATTGCTAGCTCAGAGATTATTGAACGTATGCGATCGATCTTATTGACCAAAAGTCGCGATAGCCATTACCCGGACAACTGTGAACAAGTATTTAAAGATTTAACAAATCGAATTAGTATACAATTTGAGTACCTTACACGGCCAGAGGTCAAAAGAAACGATAGTGTCAATATGACCATGAGGCAAGCCCTTAGCTATTTATTAACTGACGGTAAAGGGTATACAACGCTCAAGCCAGAGCAAAAAATGCCACAGCTCTTGCTCGACCAGCTAATGCAGCATTTCATAGCGCTTAGTCATGTCAATCGAGGTATGTGCAAACTTACCGCCGCGGGTAGCTTGTGCGCGATGCTAGATCAGTTCATCGATATTGGGGAAGATGATGTTCTGATAATGAATTGGTTAACATGGTTTGATTACCGCGCAACGCCTGACCTCGAACAGGTGGTCAATATTGATATCATAGCAGGCTTACGCATGTGTATGGAGTTATCAGGCCCATCAGAAAACAATAGGCTTGTTTTCTTTGAGAGTCGTCAGCGAAATTTAAAAATTATTGCTGCTGCTAGGCTCGTAGGACGTACATTTTTGATGCGCAACACCCAGTATGACTACGTGCTGGCGTCTTTGAGTGATGAACCCACGCTTCTAAGCTTAAGATCTGTTTTGTCAGATACATCCATGGTCTATACAGATACTTGGCTGATGCTACATACACTGATTCGGTCTTTTGTACTCCTACCCGATCAACCTGGTGCTGTGGATAAGCATTTTATCGAGCCAGTACTCTATACACTGCTCGAGCTTATCGCCATCGTGCACCCTGGAAACACTGATGCTCGGCCACCCCAGGCAAGGCAAGAAGGCTGGGATGCTGCTTCAGTCATGACTCGTCTCAGCGAACAAATATTAGCCTCTGCTCGCTCTGATTCTGAGTACTCGGCCCGTCTCCTTAGCGATAGATCACTAAGCAGCAGTGCTGTAGTGGATGATGATGCGCTTCGCACTGATGCGTATCGTTCAGCGAGTAGTACCCACGCCCCTTCCAACCGTATCTCGGATGATGGTGATTATGGAAGTGGACAAATGTTTAAGACAGCCTCTACGTTGATGGAATCTGGATCTGACGAGGATGATTCTGATGATGCGACTCAGCATCATGATGAAAGCGTTGAAAATGGTGGGCAAAGCGCGGCGCAGTATTTTAAATCCCCTTTTCATTAGTCAGTTTGTGATTTGACATATCTGACATACACGGCCATGATTTGTTGGTCTTGATAACTATGGCGCGTAGATTGCGTATAAATCTGATAACTCCAGTGTAATGTGATTTTTACCACAAGTTATAAATCATCCGGCCTTGCCTCGTTGTTATTGACGCCCTGATTGCATTTATGCGGCAGGGACTGAGATTATTTTTTTAGTTCGACAGATCCTGTGGATTGTAGCTTTATGTCTCCACCTGGACAGTCTATTTTGGACGCGCTGAAGTCAATTTTAATTCGAATCTTCGTTCCATCGCGTGTTACCGCGTCGATCTTGTTTGCGTCGTTTTCGAAAATCATACTCTTACAATCTTTATCCATGTTGATGATGCTACTAAATTGGGATTGCTGTACATCTTTCAATTCAAAATTTCTATTCGAACTTTTACACTTCAATGCCAATTGATTTTTTTCAACCTTTGTATGAGCCAGCTTTTTGTCCGCTATTGACTTGCCACAGCAATTGGTGAGTGCTTTGAGACAAAGATCTGATTGCTTATCCAAATCCATTTTTTTTCTTGCAAATGACTCTTTTTTCAGATCGATCTTCTTTAGACACTCTGCGAGATCAAGCCCACAAGCGGCGTAAGATGGCGAATGCGCAAGGGTTGTTAGTAAAACGATCCAGGCTAGAGTCATGCTTTTCCTTATTTGATTAGGTTTTTATTATGACTCAATTTATGCTCCACTGCAAAATAATCACAACCATCATATTCGAACTGGGTACGTATGATACTTTCTTCTAAAGTAACTTTGTTTATCTTCATTTTAGCCAACTAAGGCCTATGCATGATCTTGTTCATCGCTGAACGGATTGATACTGTTCATTGATAGCGTGATTGCGATGGATGGATTTTTTGCCTAGACTTGATAATAAATTTTCGTTTTTTGTTTTCAACACCCATCTTTTGTTATCCTGCGCGCGATATATTGACGCGTATTCATCATAATGTTGCCCCACTGACGATTATTTGTTACATTCTTTGGCATATTTGTTTTGTCCGGTAAAGACTTGCTTCCCTACTATGGTGGATTCTATGTTACAGACTGAATCACTGCTCCAATCACTGATGCCTGGCGCGAAATCCTTTAATGTTTTTTTGCAGCAGCTTCAAAGGCACTGGGCGAATCGCTTGGCTCATTATGAATCACGGGCCTCTTGGCAGATCGAACGGCGATCCCAGGCACGTCATGATAGCCTTATCTATCAGATCCGTGACGGCCAGTTTCTCGAGAAAGGCGGCATCAATTACTCTATGATTAAAGGTGACGCTTTGCCAGTTCAAGCGACTGCCAATAACAACCCGAACTTATCCGGTAA
>MDTC01156722.1_pt1 | contig 26862 bp, 8 predicted proteins | sample 811181 | NCBI WGS metagenome assembly MDTC01 (sample SAMN05326644, study PRJNA326480) | marine metagenome | isolation source: seawater | place: Pacific Ocean: North | collected 2011
CTACGTAGACTGGGCGACGAGTGAAAATCCTGCCGAACACAAGTCTCATAACCTAATTGAACTTGAAAATGGGCAGTATGCACTCTATCCAAACAATCGATTACGTATTTTTGATAATAGTCTGACACCTGCAGAACCTAAAATGCCTGATTTTAAGGTTTCGACTCAATATTATCAAGTTGAAAACGGTTATGAACGATTAGGAATGGGACGAGAGGACGAATATCACTGGAAAACAGCACAAGAACGTGAAAAAGAGGAAAATAAATAAAAATAAGGGATAGCAACCCCTCTAAAAGTTCTGATTTCGTGTAAATCAGGAGCTAAAATGGGTAATTCACCTGTCGATAGAGACCAAAACTACATGAGGGAGATGTGGGGAACCACAAAACTCGTTACAGACTACTACCGAGATGGAAAAATGAACACAAATCACGATTTTTTAGATAATTTGGCAAATCATCAACATCAAAAGATGCTTCGTGAGATTGCAAATGATGATATTACCCCCAAAAAGCATGATTTTGTTCAACAAAACGAACTTCATGAGAAAATTCGTAATGATGAAGACTATGATGACTGGGAATATGGTACAGAACCATATTATGGCAAGATTTCCGGATAAGGGTATAAATAAAAACAAGTATAATCTCAAGTTCGACTGTGGTTCAAAGGATATCCAGAGCATTTAAGGATATTAGTCTATCGTTTGATAAACATCCTGTGACTAAGGATATCCTTGTACTTAAAAATGAAGATGCGATTAAAAGATCTGTCAGAAATATTGTACAGACAATACCTAGTGAAAGATTTTTTAATCCCATCTTTGGTTCGGATGTAAAAACTAATCTATTTGATTTTGTTGACTTTGGTACTGCATCGATTTTAGAAAAGCAAATCTTTGTTGCTATTGAAAACTACGAACCAAGAATTAATAATCTTGATGTTGAGGTAAATCCCAAGCCAGATCAAAATGAGTTTGAAATAACTGTGAGTTTTAATATTATCGGGCTAGAGGTTCCAGCACAAGAATTTACCTTCATCCTAGAGGCAACCAGATAAGATAATGCCTTTTACTAAGTTTACTAATCTAGATTTTGACCAGATAAAAACATCCATCAAGGATTATCTCCGTGCAAATTCAACATTCACGGATTTTGATTTTGAGGGATCTAATTTCTCCGTCTTAATTGATACGTTAGCATATAACACATATATTACAGCATTTAACTCCAATATGGTTGTGAATGAATCCTTCTTGGATTCTTCCACACTTAGAGAGAATGTTGTTTCTTTGGCACGTAATATTGGTTATGTTCCAAGATCAAAGAGTGCGGCAAAAGCATCAGTTTCATTTTCAATTGAATCTTCAACAACAAGTAACCAATTAATCCTTAAGGCAGGTCTTGTTTGTGTAGGTGCAGTAGATAATACACAATATACATTCTCCGTTCCTGCAGATGTAAGTGCAAACGTTGTTAATGGAGTTGCATCATTTACTGATCTGGAAGTATCTCAAGGAACATATCTAACAAAAGAGTTTGTAGTCGATAATTCTCAAGACCAAAGATTTATTCTGAATAATCCTGGTATTGATACATCAACAATTAAGATAACCGTTGGTAGTCGTGAATATAAGCAGGTTGATAATATTATTACTGTCAATAAAGATTCTGAAATTTATCTAATTCAGGAAGTTGCAGACGAAAGATATGAGTTATTGTTTGGTGATGGTATTATTGGTAAGAAGTTAGAAACGGGTGCCGTTATTAAAGTCAGTTATATCGTAACTGATGGTGAAGATGGAAATGGACCTGGTCTGTTCTCTTATGCAGGAACAACCACAGATAGTAATGGTTTTATTGTAAACCCAACTAATTCGGTTACAGTATCAACTACTGCCAAGTCCACAGGAGGCGGCGACATCGAGCAGATAGACTCGATCAAGTACTTTGCACCTAGAGTGTATGCATCGCAGTACAGAGCGGTTACTGCAAGGGACTATGAGGCAATTATACAACAAATCTTCCCAAGTACGGAATCTGTAGCAGTTGTTGGTGGTGAGGAGTTAGATCCCCCAGAATTTGGAAAGGTTGTGATTAGTATCAAACCAAAGAATGGTTATTCAATCTCCGACTTTGCAAAGACACAGATTCTTAATGATCTGAAGCAATATACCGTATCTGGTGTTAAACAGGAACTTTCAGACCTCAAACTACTATTTGTTGAGGTTGATTCTGATGTGTTCTATGATTCATCTAAGGCAAAGGATGTTCAATCAATTAGAAGCAACATTATAACTGCTTTGAATCAACATTCCAAGACTGTTGATATGAATAAGTTTGGTGGTAGGTTCAAGTATAGTAAGATTCTACAAATTATTGATAATACTGATAATTCAATTACTTCTAATATCACCAGAGTGAGAATGAGAAGAAACTTGAATGCTATTACAAATACCTTTGCTCAATATGAGATTTGTTATGGAAATAAGTTCCATAAAAATCTAACAGGATATAATGTTAAGAGTACAGGATTTAAGATTGCTGGTGAAGTAGAAACTGTATATTTCTTGGATGTTCCTAGTGCAGAAGGTGATATTGGATTACTATCGATCGTTAAACCAACACTAGATCCTGATACTTTTGAGGTTGTAAAGAAATCAATTGGTACTGTAAATTATAAGAAGGGTGAAATTATCGTTAATACGATTAATATTATTGCTACAGACCTTCCTGATAACGTTGTTGAGATACAAGCAATACCAGAATCAAATGATGTTATAGGATTGAAAGATCTTTATTTGATCTTTGATATGTCGAAAAGCAATATAAATATGGTTAAGGATACGATCGCATCTGGGGAACAAATTTCTGGTGTTAATTTCCCAGTAAGATCTAGCTATTCAAATGGACAAATAACAAGGCAATAAGAGGGAGATATGATCACAACTGGTTTTGATGCTAGGGTAAAAGTCCAACAGATTGTTGATAATCAATTACCAGAATTTATACTATCTGAAAGTCCTAAGGTAGTTGAATTTTTAAAGCAGTATTACGTCTCCCAGGAATTCCAGGGCGGCACAATTGATATTGTCGAAAATTTAGATCAGTATTTAAGTCTTAATAATTTAACACCAGACGTATTAAATGAACACACCACCACAACATCTAATGTTGCTGCTTCGGATACTACTGTAAATGTTACAACAACTAACGGATTTCCGAAGGAATATGGTCTAGTCAAAATTAATGATGAGATTATTACTTATACTGGTATAACAACTAATAGTTTTACTGGTTGTGTTCGTGGTTTTAGTGGAATTACTTCTTATAGAGATAATTTAAATCCAGAAGAATTAGTCTTCACCTCTTCTACTGCCGCAACGCATAGTAGTGGTACACAGATTAAAAACTTAAGTGCTCTATTTTTAAAGGAATTTTATCGTAAGATAAAGTATCTCCTTGCACCTGGATTCGAAGATGTTAGTTTTGTTAGTAATCTAGATGTAAATAACTTCATCAAGCAGATTCGTAACTTCTATCAGAGTAAAGGAACTGAAGAAGCATTTAGAATTTTGTTTGGAATTTTATATGATGAAGTACCAAAAATTATCAACCTTGAAGATTTCCTATTAAAACCATCTTTTGCAGAATTTATTAGAAGAAGAGTTCTTGTAACTGAAGTTATTAGTGGAAATCCAAATAAGTTAGTTGGTCAAATGATCAATAACTTTACAGATACTGCAACTGGTCCAGTATCTGAAGTAGAAATTATAACCAGAAATAGAAAAACCTTCTATAAGGTTCAATTATTCTCTGGATATAATGAAAAGAGTCTTATTGAAGGAACTTTCAACATTACACCAAATAGTTTAGTATCTGATAATGTTTCTATCGGATCATCTGTTATTAGTGTTGATAGTACAATTGGTTTTGGACAAACTGGAACAGTTGTATGTAATGATGTTGAAATAGAATACACTAGCAAGAGTGTAAACCAGTTCTTTGGGTGTACTGGAATAACAAATACTATTAGTCCAAAAGATCTAGTATATTCTAAGTCAGATACAATTTATGGTTATGAAAATGGTGATTTATCTAAGCGAGTAGATCTTAGAATTACTGGCGTAATGTCAGATATTGAAAATAAAGATTCTTACGATTTATTATTTGAGGATGATTTGATTTCTGTCAAGAATCTTGGTGAAAGTATTAAAAATAATAATGATAATTATAAGCAATTTGCATTTAATACTTGGATCTATAATAATAAAACGAGATATGAAATACAGAGTTTTGCAAATAATGAATTAACACTATTTGAAACTCCAGATAAGTCTAGTCTTAAGGTTGGTGATTTTACTGATGTCTTAGATAGAAATGCTGAAAATATCGTTGTTTCTGATGCACAGGTATCTCAAATATCTGGTAATGTAGTTACATTAGATAAAAATGTTACTGTTGCATCAACCAGAGAGTTGAGTGTTAGGAAAAGATTAGATTATGCAACTTCATCAGGAGCACAGTTAGATAGTAATAGAATTCAGGCAAATGTACAAAATACATATAATGAAAAAAATGAGAGTATGTATGTTGCATCAAACTCTCTTCCAGATTATAATATAACTAAAAATATTTCTAGTTCGACGATTACAATTGATTCATCGTCTAATTTAGATTCAATATATCAAGATTTTGTTCCTACAACTGGAAAGTTTTCCGTTTTATCTTTTGATACTGATGTCCCATTCATTACTGGTGATGAGTTAATCTATAGTGGAAGTGGAGATCCAATTGTTGGATTGGAATATGATAGAAGTTACTATGTTGAAGTTATTAGAGATACTAATCCAGCAAGAACTAATAGAATAAAACTATATCCTGCTAGATCTTTTATTGGAACAGAGCAAACAGTACAATTCCATAAAACTAAGTTTAATACATCAACTTCACATACATTTACTCTAAAGCAACATTACGGAAAAACTCTAAAGCAGAAAAATTCATTAACAAGAATACCTTTAGTAACTAATATCCAATCGGGAACTGATACTCCAACAGAATCTGGACAAGTTGGTGTTTTAATTAATGGTGTTGAAATTCATAATTACAAATCTGACGATAGAGTTTACTATGGTCCTTTGGATGATATTCAGGTTTTAAATGGTGGTGTTGATTATGATGTAATTAATCCACCACGTATTGAAATTTCTGCTCCAAAAGTTGGTACTGGGGTTTCAGCAAAGGCACAGGCAGTTGTTAGTGGAAGCATAAAAGAGGTAAAAGTAGACCCACAAAACTTTAGTATTAATAGAGTTCTATCAACAACTATAGAAGGTGGTAATGGTAAAAATGCTCGATTGGAAGCAGTTGTTACTAGACAGTTTAGAGATATTGATTTTAATGCATCAAGAGTTGGTGTTGCTGTAACTGGTGGTATTGATATTACTAACGACACTCTTACTTTTGAAGATTTCCACAATCTTATTGATGGTCAAAAGATTGTCTATAGTTCTAATGGAAACTCTCCATTAGGTATTGGATCCTTTGATGGTTCTAATTTAGATCAAAATGAAACACTTGTAAATGGTGGAATTTATTTCCCACAAATTATTAATACAAGATCAATTTATTTGTATAGAAGTGTAGAAGAATTTAATGCTGGTATTAATACCGTTGGATTTACAACTGTTGGTACTGGTGGTATTCATAGATTTAGAACTTATGATGAACAGACTGTAATTTCTGAAATTAAAGTATTAAATCCTGGAGAAGGATATGAAAATAGAAAATTAAGAGTGAGACCAGTTGGTATTTCTACAATAGAAAATACAATTTCTTTTAAAAATCATGGATTTAGTGATGGTGATCTAGTCGATTATAATTTTGAGACTGCTGGGATTGCTGGTCTTTCTACCTCATTGCAATATAGAATTTTAAAAATAAATGATTCTACCTTTAGATTAGCAACCTCAGTTGGTGGTGCTAAAACTGATTTTGAAAGAAGAAACTATGTAAGTTTCGGATCTACTTCTGGTGAAGGATATCAGATGTTCTCATATCCACCCATCAAGATTAATATTAATGCAGAGTATGGATCTGGAGTTGGTGTCGCTAATACAATTGTAGCAACTCCAGTTGTTAGAGGATCTATTGTAGATGCGTATGTTTATGATGAAGGATCTGATTATGGATCAAATATCTTAAATTTCCATAGAAATCCTGTAGTTACTGTTAAAACTGGTTTAGGAGCTCAATTAAAAGCAATTATAAAAAGAGGTAGACTAATTGCGGTTGATGTTCAAAATGGTGGTAAATTCTTTGATGCTTCACCTGATTTGGAAGTTGTTGGTGATGGTGTAGGTGCAAGATTAAGAGCAGTAGTTGATAATCAAAGAATTGTTAGAGTCGTCATTATTAACGGTGGAACGGGATATACAGATGCAAAGACATCTATTAAGGTAAAACCACCAGGAAGAAACGTTGTCTTAGAGTCTCATGTGAGATACTTGAGAGTCAACAACTTAAAGAGATTCTCAGATGAGTTGCTAGTAGAGTATAAGGACGATTTATCTTATGGTATTGTTGGTTATTCCACTGATCGTGAGGGAACTGCATTCTTAGATTCTTCTTCTGCAGAAGATCACTCTAAAGTTATTGGATGGGCAAATGATGGTAATCCAATCTATGGTCCATATGGATTTGATGATCCAAATGATGACAACTCTACAACTAGAAGAATTAAAACTGGTTATACCGAATCAGCATCCAATATCAAGAATAGACCATCTCTAGATGTTTTTGAACTTGGTTATTTCATTGAAGATTATGTTTTTGATGATAGTGGTGACTTGGATATTCATAATGGAAGGTATACCAAAACTCCAGAATTTCCAAATGGAGTATATGCATACTTTGTTGGTGTGTCTACCAATGCAACCACCGGTAAATTAGATCCAGAATTCCCTTACTTTATTGGAGATACTTACAGATCTCAAGTATCTACTGAAATTTTAGATCAAACATTTGATTTTAATAATTCTTCTCTAGTTAGAAATACATTCCCATATAGAACTGGTGAACCATATTCTGGTGGTGATTTCTTATTTGAATCTAATTCACCTGTTCAACAAATTACAAAGGTTGAGGCGACTTCTAAAGGATCAATTGACGGATTTGTAATTACAAGCGGTGGTAAAGATTATCAAGTTGGTAACGCATTAGTATATGATGTTGCTGGAACTGGTGGTGGTGGATCTGCTGCTGAGGTATCTGAGGTTGAAGGGCAAACTATTCAATCGTTAACGACACAGTATTTAAATTATCCATCTGCACTTGTAATAAGAGAAACACCACAAACTATCCGTTTATTTACAAATTCAACTCACGAATTATTAGACGGTGATATTATACAGATTTCTGGCATATCAACCTTTATTAATAATTTGGTTGGACCTCATAATGTAGGAGTATCATCAGAATCTACTAGACTAACTGAAGTTCTTACCCAAAACACTGGTGTGGGAACTGATATATACGTTGCTTCAATACCATCAATTATTGGTGCTGGTACATCAATTGGAATTGGAACAGAAACACTCATGGTGTTGAATGTTTTCAATGAGGAAAATATTTTACGTGTAAAACGTGGCGTAGTTGGAATATCCCATACAGTATCGGATATTGTTGATGTAAAAAATAATTCAATTACTATACCATTAGTTACTGAACATTTTGAATCTGAAAAAAATCAATCAGTATATTTTAACCCACTTTTCAGTGCAGGTGTTGGACTACAAACCGGTACTTCAGTAGATATAGATTATCATCTAGGAAAGGCAGCAAAAACGGTTTCGGTTCCAGTACAAACTTTATTCATTCCAAACCACCCATTTAAAACAAATCAAGCGGTAGATATAAAATTACCTGGTGGTAAAAATGCCCTTCAGGTTCGTACTGAACCAGGAGATTTAAATTTTAGTATTCCAGATAACGGAATAAGTCAAACTCTTTATGTAATCAATAAAGGTAAGGACTATATTGGATTAACAACAGAAGTTGGATTAACAACATCAACGGAGGGATTATTCTTTGTTTCTACAGATGCTGTTACAAATAATAGTTTTGAATATTCATTAAATACTAGATTTAATGAAGTAACTGCAAATGTTCAAAAGATTCAGACACTAGTATCAATTTCGACTGTTCATAATCTAAAAACTAATGATAAAATTACTCTAACAGTTGAACCTAGGTTGTCTGTTGGTGTTGGAACTGAAGAATCCATCAATATAAAATATGATTCTGTATACAAAAAAATATTAGTTAATCCAGTTGGATTTGGATCGGATAAAGTTGATATTGATGATAATTCGATCAACATCAATAATCACGGTTTAAAAACTGGTCAAAAAGTTTTCTATAATTCATCAAACGATATCGCAAGTGGTTTAACAACTGCTGGATACTTTGTATATCGTATTGATGATAATAACATTAGACTTTCAAAAACATTAAACGACACCACATTTGATCCACCAATAAATGTTAGTATTGCTAGTACTGGTGGTTCTGGGCAGACTATTAGTTTGTTGAATCCACAAATTGAAGTATTTAAAAATAATAATATTGTTTTTGATGTTTCTGATACATCTTTAGATGAATATACCTTTAAGTTCTTCTACGATAAAGAATTAAATAATGAGTTTGTTTCTACGGGAACAACCTCAACATTTAGTGTAATTGAAACAATAGTTGATAGTGGAATATCTACATCATATACTATTACCTATAATAATGATTTACCAGAAAAACTATATTATTCATTTGAAAAAGATGGGCAATCAATTAAACCAGACTCTGATGTAGTTGATTTTTCTGAGATCGTTTATGTCGATAGTAAGTATAATGCTAAGTATAAAGTTTTTGGTATTGGTGCAACAACCTTTAATATTTCACCAAGTGAAGTTCCAGAAAAATTAGATTATAATCAGAATGAGGTTGATGTTCTTAAATATACAACTGATTCTTCAACCGCTCTTGGTCCTATCTCTGAGATTAAAATTATTTCTCCAGGATCAAATTATTCACGATTACCTGTAATTACTGATGTTGTTATTGGAACAGCGAAGAGTGTTGGGGATAGTGCTATTATTAGACCAACAACAAATACTATAGGTAAACTAAACAATTTCAGAATTGTAAATGAAGGATTTGAATACGCTGCTGATAAAACTTTAAGACCTGAAGCAAATATATCAAAACTACTAACTTTGACTGGATCTGATAAGATCGAATCAATTAGAGTTTTGGATGGTGGTAAAAATTATCTGTCAGCACCACAACTTGTTGTTGTTGATATGTTTAAGAAGGAAAAAATTGATCCTTCAAAATATATTTTAGAGGCTGATTTTGAAGGAAATACTATTGTTGGTGTTAACATCATTCAAGAACCTAGAGGTTTAGATTCTGTTGAGCATAAGATTTTCCCACTAAGAAATAGTAATGGTATTCAAGTAGAAAAAATTGTAAGTTATACGGGTGGTGTCGTTACTTTAGAAGTTAGCACTCCACCTATTGATGGATTTGCTGCTCCACCATTTGCAGAGGGAGATAGAATCTTCGTTGAAGGATTACAGCGTCAAACTGTTACTGATGATATTGGTAATATAACTGTTCCTGGAACTGGATTCAACTCTGAAGAGAATGGATTCAATATGTTCAGAGTTACTGAGTTTATTAATTCAAACCCAGCAATACTAAGATATGATATAAGTGAGTTTACTGCAGATGCTGGAACTCCAGTAGAATTGCAAACAGCATTTACATCTGTTGTTAAGAGTACTAATCTGCCAGTATTTAAGTTAGATGTAGTTACTGGTCTATTCTTCATAGGTGAAAAACTATCCGTACTGAATGAAGAAGTTGATTTAAAAACTACAGTTGTTGAACGTAATTTGATTAAAGTAGATGGAGATTATGATATTAAGATTGGTGATAATATTAAGGGTGTTCTTTCTGGTATTCCAGCAACAGTAGAATCCGTTAAAAATTATGAGGGAAGATTTGAAGTTGATTATTCTAGTAGAAAAGAATTTGGTTGGAAAAATTCTGTCGGAAGATTGAATAACAGTTTACAAGTATTACCAGATAATGATTACTATCAGAATCTTTCTTACACTATTAAGAGTGTAAAAACATTTGATGATACAAAAGATTTTGTTAATAAGCATGTTCACCCAGTAGGGATGAAGAACTTTGCTGATTTGGAATCAATAGGAAAAGCAAGTGTTGCTATTGGTGTATCTGATTCATTTGTTGCTCCTGTTATTGACCTTGTGTCAGAACTAAGAGTTGATACTATTAACTACTATGATTTAGTTCAAGATTATGAAGCAACTTCTGATAGTTCTAGATTTATAATCTTTAAGAATAAGAGACTTGCTGACTTTATTGAATGTAGAACAAATAGAGTTCTACAAATCGATGATATTAGTGGAAGATTCTCTAGTGCAGAATTTAATAAAGATAATACTGTTGAAACTATTGAGTATGCAATTACCGATTTCTATTCCAAATTCTTAATCCAGGTATCTGATGAGAATAAGTTAAGCACTCAAGTTAGTGAAGTTATTGTACTGAATGACTTTGACAACACGTATACATTCAATAAACTTGATTTATATACAGGTGATGAAAAACTTGGTGAATTTAGGGGAGATTTTGCTGATAGTGGAGATCCAACTTTAGTATTTGATCCAGAAAATCCAAATGATTTTAACTATAATCTAAAAGTTTACAGAGAGTCATTTACTCCTCAAGTTGGAAGTGGATTTACTGAATTTGGTGCAGTTAGAATTGATGCTAGAACTAATGCACTTGGTCCTGCTAATAATAGTGGATTGGTTGGATTTAAGACAGATGTGTTTAGAGCATTAGTAGATAAGTATGATACTACGTACACATTTGCTCAGGTATTGAATACTGATACCAATAGAATGAACTATTTTGAAGTTGTATCGCACTTTGATGGTACAGATACACATGTAGGTGAGTTCTATTATGATACCTTACCATTACAACAGTTCTCTGGTCAAAATATTGGTACTTTTGGATTGTCTGTTTCTGGTGGAATTATTTCACTGGGATTTGAGAATGATATTGATAATAATTTACTTGTCAAAACAAAAACTGTAGGTCTTGGAACTACAGCGGCTGGTGTCGGAACTTTCCGTTATCTAGTTGATGGACAAATTCCTGGAACTGAAAGAACTGCTAAATTTGATTCACAAGTATCAATAATTACTGGTATAACAACAGTATTCACTTTCAATACTGTTGAACAATTTACACAGAAATCTATTGTTAAGGTTTCTGTTGGTGATACAACTGCTATTCATAACCTTATGGTTATTGCTGATCAAACAAGAGTAAATATTCAGCAAGCACCTTTCCTCAATATTGGAACCAATTCTGGAATTGGAACATTCTCTCAAGAAATGGATGGATCTACAGCGATAGTCAAATTCCATCCAGATGCAGAATTTATTAATGATGAAGTATCACTAGTTTCTTACAATCAACACATTTATGCTGATATTGATGAATTTAACTTCCCAGATGATTTTGAGGTTGGAACATTAGAAGAAGGAATTTCAAATTCTTTCTATGGATCAATTAATGAATTTGGAAAAGATAAGACTGATTTTGATCTTAATTATAAGAGAATTCCTATTTACGAAAAGACTTTTAATCCAGCTACATCAACACTTTTAAATAAATCTACAGGTGTTTTCTCAATTGATGACCACTTCTTTGAAACGGGTGAAGAGTTAATCTACACCCCAACATCAACATTAATTGGAGTTGCGGCATCAGCAGTTGGAATTGGAACTACGGTTGTTAATGGAACATTATTTACTGGTGATATTGTAACAACAGGATTCTCTACGGTTACTGGTATTGCAAATTCTGAGGGATTATCAACAGGTGCTCTTATATTTGGACAAGGAGTTGCTGCAAATACAACAATTGCAGGTATTTCAACATTTAATACCTACTTTGCTGGAGATGTTATTGGAGCAGGATCCAGTGTAATTACAGGTATTGCAAATACAGCAGTAATTAAAGTTGGTGCTGGAATATTCTCTGGTGATAATACTGCTCTAGGAACAGTATTTGCTGTTGGAATTAATTCCATTACTGCAACTGTTAATATAACAGGTGGTGATGATAGAGTTTATTTCACAGATACTGCTAATTGGTCTGTGGAGATGTCTAATGTTTCTACAGGAACAACCTTCAGAGGATCTCATACAACTGGTATAACCACCGACATAATGCCTGAGAAAGTCTTTGCTATCAGACTATCAAAGGATACATTTAAGTTAACCGGAACTGCTGGTGGTAGTGGAATTGGATTTACATTTACTGATAATGGATCTGGTAATCGCCACAAGTTGGAAATGAAGAAAAAACTTGAAAAGGCGTTGATTACTATTGATGGTGTTACACAGTATCCATTAATGTATACCCCTCTGGTATTCGATTTGGAAAATAACGGTGGTGGAACTATTGGAGCTGCTGTAACATACTTATCACTTACAGGTATTTCTTCTATTAGACCTAGAGACATTCTTAGACTTGATGATGAATACTTAGAAATTCAAAACGTTGGATTGGGAACTACAAACTCAGGACCAATTACTGGACTTGGTACTTTCCCAATTGTTAATGTTGCAAGAGGATTTGTAGGAACTGCTGCTACTGATCATCAAGATGGATCTAGCGCAAGAATTTACAAAGGTGCTTTCAATATTGTTGGTAATAAGATTCACTTTACTGAGGCACCTGATGGTAAAGGAAATAATGATAGATTGAATGCAAGTGCTCTTGCTCTACCAAAATCAACATTTAATGGTAGAGTTTATTTGAGAAATGATTATACTGGAAATAAAATTTATGATGATATTTCCTTAGGATTTAATGGAATTGGTAGAACATTCTCAATTAAACGTGAGGGTGAAAATACTTTAGGACTCGAAGCTGGAAGCAACTTAGTATTCATTAATGATATCTTCCAAACTCCTGATACAGCCAATAACGTAGGTAACAATTATAATTTTGATGCTGATGATGTTACTGGTATTTCAAGTGTAACTTTCACTGGTATTACTAGAGAAGGAACTGATGATGTAATTATTGTTGACTCTGATGTAAACCAGAACCAAATACCAAGAGGTGGTATTGTAGTTTCTCTTGCTTCTACTGGTGGACTTGGTTATGCACCATTAGTTGGTGCTGTGGTAAAACCATTTACTGATGCTAACGGAACAATAACAAGTCTTTCTGGTGTTTCAACGTTCAGTTCATCTTCCATATTGATTAGTACTTCTCGATATGATAATAAAACTGGAATTCTTAATGTCACCACCAAACAACCACATAATCTTGCAGGATCTGGATCTCAGGTTCATTTATTAGGATTAGAATTCTCTTGCCCATCTCAAGTTGTTGGACAACCAACAAATGTTACTTACGATGGTATAACTGGTATCTCTACAGTAACAATTGCAAATCATGGGTTAGTAAATGGCGATGCAGTCAAATTTGAAAGTAATTCACTTACATTTACTTGTGGGATGGATGGCAATACTGATAATAAAACATATCCACGCCCAAATATTGATCCTATAGTTGATGAGTATTTAACAATTAGTAATGTAACTACAAACACTTTCAGAGTAAATGTAGGTTCATCACCTATTGTTAGCAATGATGTATCTGCAGCAACTTATAATCCAAACACTGGCGTTCTGACTCTCACAATTGGTGCTCATGATTTGACAGTAGGTAAGAGCATTAGACTTGTTACTGATTCATTAACATTCACATGTGCCCAAGATAGTCATGGTTCAAACCACACTTATCCAAGAGCAACAGATCCTGCAGCAAATACTGCTATTGATATTACTGATGTTGGAACTTCAACAGCAAACATTACTGACGCATCTTACAATCCAACAACAGGCGTATTAACTATTACATCTGCAAGTCATGGTTTAGCAACGAATGATAGAGTTCAGATTGCTGCTAACTCTATGATATTCACATGTGGAGCAGATAGTAATACAACCAAGCATACCTATCCTAGAGCAACTGACCCAATAAACCAAAAGTGGCAAAGGGTAACGGTAACAAATGCAAACACATTTACTATCAATATTGGTGCCTCAGGTGATACATCACTTCATACCTTTGTTGCAGCAAGTGCAGGTGCTTTGATTAGACAAACTGGTGTAATTACGATGAACGTTGGCACTTCATCCAACACCACAGCACATACATTTGTTTCTGCTACCTCTGGTGCTGTTAGAACTGGTGGAAACTATGCACATACTTTCGTAAGTGCAACAGCAACTGCTGTTCGTACAATTAACTATACTGGTATAACCACAACATTCTTCCCAGATGGTAAGTATGGATATGTATTCCCAGTTAATGGAGTGACTTCACTAACAGAATTTGACGTAAATGTTGGTGTTAGCACCATACAACACTTCTATGAGAAGGGTGGTGCTATGAGACAGTATTATCCAAATCTCACTATTGGATCTGGATATAGAGGAACTGTTGGTGTTGCAATCACAGATCTTGTTTATGATCATAAGTACTTAAGATCTTCTGCCAATTCAATTGCAGATAATTCTGTTGGATCATTCACGGCAACTGCTGCAGTTTACAATCAAACTACTGGTAATCTAAGACTTACTATAGGTTCTCACACTTTAACAACTGATAATGTAATTACTATTGAAGATGATTCATTAACATTCACATGTGCGATGGATAGTAATGGTTCAAACCATACTTATCCAAGAGCAACAGATCCAGCATCTGGTGCAATACTTGATATTATCGCAACAACTGCAAACACAATTACTGTAAATGTTGGCGCATCTCAAGCAGGTCATCAATATGCACATACATTTGTAAGTGCAACTGCTAATTCTATTGTTGCTGGTGTAAGTAGAACACCTACAGCAGTTAAGTATGAACCACAAACTGGATCCTTATTACTTACTCTACCAGATCATGGATTAACCAATTCCAATACCCTACAAATTGCAACAGAATCTCTCGTATTTAAGTGTTCTAAAGATAACTTCAAGACTGAGCACTTATATCCAAGATCAACAGACCCTGCTGCAGGAATACAAACATCTGTTGTTTCTGTTTCTGGTGATATTGTTGAGGTTAATATTGGTCCTTCTGGTGGATCAGGAACTGGTGCAAATATAACAGCAACAGTTGGTGCTGGTGGAACACTTGGATTTAATATCGTTTCTGGTGGATCAAATTATGTTAATCCACTCATATCTATTGATAGTCCTTCTTATGAAAATCTGCCTATGGCAGGTGTATCTAGATTAGGTTTAGGAAATACTACCGATGTTGGAATTGGAATGTCCATGACACTTGAAATGGGTCCATCATCTGTTGGTATTGGAACATCGTTCTTTGAAGTTGAGAGATATTTCATTACAAAACCAGGATATGCGTTCCGTAGAGGTGATGTTATCAAACCAGTTGGATTGGTAACTGCAAAAGGATTGTCTCAACCAATTGAAGAGATATTCTTTACTGTAGATGAAGTATTTAATGATTCCTTTGCATCTTGGCAGTTAGGTGAATTTGATTATATTGATAGTAATGCATCCAGACAAGATGGTATCAGAACTAGATTCCCATTATTTAAAAATGGTCAGTTACTAAGTTTTGAAAAGAATAATAGCGATGCAACTTCATCACTTATTGATTTTGATGCGATTCTTCTAATTTATATTAATGGTGTTATGCAAGAACCCAATGTTTCTTACGTATTTGAAGGTGGTACAACTTTCATATTCAGAGAACCACCTAAGAAAGAAGATAAAGTTGATGTATTCTTCTATAGAGGAACTCGTGGAGAGGATAGTGTTGAAATTGATGTTGATGAAACTATTAAACCAGGTGATGATCTTCAAATTTATAAGAACGATTCCCTCACAGAAACTGTGACTCAGGGTACTAGAATTGTTTCTGCAATTATCTCTGCAGATACAGTTGAAACTGGAATTTATCTTGGTGATGGTATTGATGAAACAAATGATAAACCAGTTTTCTGGACAAAACAAAAGAGAGACCTCTTAATTAATGATAATGCACAATCAAAAGCAAGAGATTCTATTGAGGGTCAAGTTTATCCAACTGCTAAGGTAATTAAGAACTTTAACCCAACTGATGGTGAAATCTTTGTAGATGATGCACAATTCTTTAATTATGAAGAAAATAGTTCAGATATTGTTATTCAAGAAACATCTGCACTATTACTACCAGATACTGTTAGCCCTGTAGGAGCAGCATTTACCGCAATTGTTTCTATCGCAGGAACAATATCAGAGGTTAAAGTTGTTGATGGTGGAAGTGGATATGTTCCATCCTCATCTATTGCTGTTCAGATTGCACCACCTATTGGAGGAATTGGAACAGTATTTAAGGCAGATATTACTGGAAGAGTTGGAACTGTTGGTATTGGATCAACTGTTGTTACAGGTATTCTTACCACAGGTATTAGAGTTGGACATTCTGTAAATAGAGTATTTGATGGTAGTGTAGAGGTTATTGATGATACCTTCACAGTAATTGGAATCACTACATTTAATAATGGACAAGTTGAGTTGAATAAATCTGTTGGTAATTCTGCAGTTATTACAACAGAATTTGACTTTGGTTTATATCAGGATCAAGAAAAGGCAGTTGCAACTACTGTTGTTTCTGCTGCTGGAACCATTAACTCTGTTACCTTGACTAATCCTGGTGCTGGATATACAACAACTGCAACTCCAGCATTAATTACAAAACTACCAAATACTACTAAGGAACTTATTTCGGGAATTAGATTTGTATCTGGTTATAGTGGAATTATTACTGGAATTTCAACTGCGGATGGAATTGGAGTTAGCAACGCAATTAGATTTGATTTGGAGTTCAAACAAACCGATAACATCGAATCACTTAAGGTTGGATTCCCAATTCTGGTTTCAAATACAGGTGTTGGTCATGGAGTAACATCTATTGATGATAGTGATACTGCTGTAGTTGGTATAGGAACAACCTTTGTTGATAATATATACTATGTACATTCCTTCACAAGATCCAATTTAACTGGTATTGTAACTGCAAATATTTTATCAACCACTAATACTGTTGGAATAGCAACCACGAGTGGATCATTAACAAATCCATGTGGAACATTCTCTTGGGGTAGACTTGCTGGATTTGAAAGAGGAACTGGAGCAATAGGTGTTGCAGTTTCTGGTTATACAGTTAATTCTGGATTATCATCATATCCAGTTCTTCAAAGAAGAGGGTTTGGACTTAGAGATAATGGATCTCTAAGAAAGGATCTTGGATAATCACCTTATAAATATAGAAAAAAGCCAGTAATATGTCTGCGATTGTCACAGATCAATTTAGAATTTTAAACGCTTCTAACTTTGTGGATTCTGTCAGTAATCCTGATAATTCTTTTTATGTCTTTTTGAGTTTGGTAAATCCGTCCTCAGTTGGATTTGGAAGATCAACCACTTGGGATACTAATACACCAACACCAGTTGATAATTTTAGTTATCTAAGTCATGTGAAAGACACCATGATTTTTGGTAAAAGGATTACCATTAATGATGTAAGAAGATTAGTTAGAAGAGTTGATTGGAAACAAGGTACTGTATATGAAATGTACAGGCATGATTATAGTATCACAAATCCATCACCACAAACAAATTCTACAAGATTGTATGATGCAAATTACTATGTAATGAATAGTGATTTCAGAGTATATGTTTGTATTGATAATGGATCATCTGGGGCAAATCCTACTGGAAACTTTTCACAAGACGAACCTTCATTTGTTGATTTGGAACCATCCAGAGCGGGTGAGAGTGGAGATGGTTATATTTGGAAATATCTATTTACCGTATCACCAAGTGATATTATTAAATTTGACTCTATTGAATATATTCCAATTCCAAATGATTGGGACACAACTACAGAGGCTCAGATTGTATCTGTAAGAGATAATGGAGATTCTAATATTAATGAAAACCAGATTAAAAAGATTTACGTAGAAAATCAAGGTTCTGGATATAATACAACCGATGCAGAGTTGGATATTCTTGGTGATGGTGTTGGTGGAAAAGCAGTTGTAAACGTTGTTGGTGGTAAAATTGAATCCGCAACTGTTTCTGCAGGAGGAAGTGGATATTCTTACGGAAGAGTTGATCTTTCAACAATTAATTCTGGATCCACGGGATTTGCACACTTAATTCCAATTATTCCTCCATCTAGAGGACATGGATTTGACATCTATAATGAGTTGGGAACTGATAGAGTTTTGATTTATGCAAGATTTGATTCTTCAACGAAAGATTTCCCATTAGATACTAGATTCTCTCAAATTGGTATTTTGAAGAATCCAACCAGAGTTGGATCCGCATCTTCTGTATTCCAAGAGAGCCAATTCTCAAATCTTGGTGGATTTAAATTGGCATCTGTATCAAACCCTGAGGATGCTGCTCCAGGTAATAGAATTTTCCAATCTGTTACTGGAGTTGGTACAGCAACTGGATACATGGCTTCATATGATGAAGAAACTAAAGTGTTGAAATATTTCCAAGATAGATCACTTTATTTCAATACTGGATCATATGACCAGAAAGATTCAAAAACTATTGTATCTGAAGCAAAGAATGTTTCTTTTGTGAAAGATGGTGGAACTATCACTTCAGTCAATAGTTTTAGTGGAACTATAGATCAGAATTTTACTGGAATTACCACTTCAATAACATCCACTAAAAATGTTAATTTGGCAACCCAATTCACAAATGGCATCTCTCTACCAGAGATAAATAAAGGATCGGGGCAAATTATTTACATTGATAATAGACCTCGCGTCTCAAGAAACCAAAGACAAAAAGAAGATATTAAAATCATACTGGAATTCTAAAGATGTCACAAAAAACAAATCTAAATGTTTCCCCATATTTTGATGATTTTGATCCTAATAGTAATTTCTATAGGATCCTTTTCAAACCAGGATATCCAGTTCAGTCTAGGGAACTGACATCTCTTCAGAGTATTTTACAAAATCAGATTAGTTCTTTTGGCAACCATTTTTTCAAAGATGGATCGATTGTAATACCAGGAAATATTTCATACAATCCAAATTATTATGCAGTAAAAATTAACCCAACTCATGTAGGTTTAAGTGTTGGATTATATATTGAGCAATTAGTTGGTAAGAAAATAAAAGGTCAAACATCACAATTAACTGCCGTTGTCCAAAAGGTATTGAAAAATACTGAGTCGGAGACTGGCGATTATACATTGTATGTGAAATATATTAGTGCAGATGCTAATTTTAATACATCACAATTTAGAGATAGTGAAACTCTAATTGCTTTAGATAATATCACATATGGTAATACAACTATACCAACTGGTGATACTTTTGCTACAGCAATTAATGCAGAATCAACATTTACTGCATCTTCAGTTTCTATATTGGATGGAACATATTTTGTAAGGGGACATTTTGTCAATATTTCTGCTGACACACTAATTTTAGATCAGTATTCCAATAACCCATCATATAGAGTTGGTCTTTTTATAAGTGAAAGTATTATTGATGCACAAGCAGATGGTACATTATATGATAATGCTAGAGGATTCTCAAACTATGCTGCACCTGGTGCAGATAGATTGCAAATATCAGCAAAACTCACTAAGAAGAGATTAACTGATACTGATGATAAGGATTTTGTTGAGATTCTTAGAGTTAATAATGGTATTGTTAAAAAAATTCAAGATGATAGTACATATTCACAAATTAGAGACTATCTAGCCCAAAGGACATTTGAAGAGTCTGGTGATTATGCTGTAGATCAATTTGATGTTGAAGTTGAAAATTCACTAAATGATAGATTAGGATCTGATGGTGTTTATTTTTCAAATCAAGTTACTGAACAAGGAAACGTACCTACAGAAGATCTGTTAGCGGTTAAGGTTTCTCCAGGAAAAGCATATGTTCGTGGATTTGATATTGAAAAATCGTCATCTTCTATACTAGATGTTGATAAACCAAGAACAACAGATAGTGTTGTTTCTGCTTTAATCCCATTTGAGATGGGAAATAAATTAAAAGTCAATAATGTAGCAGGAACACCTGCAATTGGGATTGATAATAATTTCTCTATAAATCTTTTCAGTCAGAGAAAAGCAAATAATACTTCGGGTAATGGCGCACAAGTTGGTAGAGCAAGAATTTATTCATTCTCTCTTGCTGATGCTGATGAGTTTGCTACAGCAAATCAGTGGGATTTGTATCTTTATGATGTTCAAACATTCACTAAACTTGTTTTAAGTTCTTCAGTTACTGAAAATGGTGACGATGCTCCTTTAAATTCTCTTGTAAGAGGTTCTCAAAGTGGAGCAACAGGAATTATAGAATCTAAAAATGGATCTATAATCACCGTTTCCCAAACATCTGGAAACTTTGTTCCAAATGAAGAAATAACCATTTCCAATACAGGTATTCAGAAAGCAGATGATGCTTTTACAAGATCAATTGTAGAGGTTACTGTTTATAGTGCTAAAGATATTAAATCAGTATTCCAAGCTGCTGGTGGTGGTAATAGTCTAGCAATTGCATTTAGTGCAGATACTATTGGAGAACCTAAAGTTCTTAAAGGATTTAGTATAACAGATCAGTTATCAATTTCAGCAAATACGGGTCAAACTACAGGTGTTGCGACTTGTGCTGGTAAGAATTTTATTGGAATTGCAACAGATACAATTATTTCATATCAAAATACAGCTACAACATATCCACAGTTTAATAGAGTTAGTGGAATATCAACTAATGGATTGGTACTAAGTTTATCATCAACACCTGTTGCCGTACAAGGTGTTAATAATAATCAAGTTCTTTCTGGAAACTTCACCTTTAAAGCAATAACTCCCAACATTAAAAATGCGGATAAGGGACATTTGTATGCAAAGGTAGATGCAGATAATGTCTCAAACGTTTCATTTAGTGGATCAAATCTCTTAGTTCAGAGACAAGCAACTGGAAAATCAACAGATAATAATGGATCTTTGACTATTGATCGTACTGATGTTGGCATTACAAGTTGCTTCTTTGAACCATATGCTGCAGATAGATATGGTATTTTCTATGATGATGGTACATCCGCAAACTTAACTTCTGATCAAGTTGTAGTATCAGCAAACTCACTGGATGTGACATTTAATGGATTGATTCCAAATAGAAATAATGTTTTAGTTAATGCTATTGTTAAAAAAGTTGGTGTTACTAATAAACAGAAAAATTATATTAGAAGTGAAAAAGTAGAAATTTCACAATCTGCTGCTGGTGTTAGTACTAGTATCACTGGTTTAACTTTTAGTGCTTTCTATGGAACTAGAGTTGAAGATAGGGAAATTTCCTTAAATATGCCTGATGTTTGTAAAGTTATTGCAATCTATGAATCATTAGATGATGCTAGTGTAACTTTAGATAATTTAAACTTCTCTGCAGGATTAAATTTAAATAATACTGCAATATTAGGTGAAAAAGTAATCGGTCAAAGTAGTGGTGCAGTTGGCCAAGTTGTTACTAGAACTTCAGCATCACAAGTTGAGTTTGTTTATTTAAATTCTGAAAGATTTGCACCTAACGAAACGGTTGCATTTGAAGACTCTGGTATTAGATCAGCAGTATTATCTATTGGTAAAGGTAATTATATTGATAAAACAAATGATTATACCTTAGATAAAGGTCAAAGAGAACAATATTATGATTATTCAAGAATTGTTAGAAAATCAGATTCTTTCATTCCATCTGGAAAATTAATGATAATCTTTGATTATTATAATGTTCCTAGTAGTGATAGTGGAGATGTTTTTAGTGTTAATAGTTATACTGAAGAAAGATATGAATCAGATATCCCCACTCTTAAAAATGGTATAAGAGCAACAGATACTCTTGACTTTAGACCAAGAGTTGCTCCTTTCACAGCAACTAATGCATCACCATTTGCATTCTCTAGTAGAGATTTTGCCACAGCAGGATCCAATCCATCTCTAGTTGTTGCACCAAATGAAAGTTCTATAATTGGTTATTCGTATTATGTACCTAGAATTGATAAGATTGTATTAAGTAAAAATGGACAAATTAATCTTATCAAAGGTGTTCCATCATTATCACCAGTAGAACCTGGTAAAATTGATAATTCTATGGAATTAGCAACTTTAGAGTTGCCCGCATATTTGTATAATCCTGATGATGTAAGTATTAAACTTGTTAACAACAAACGTTATACGATGCGCGATCTTCGTCAGATCGAAGATAGATTAGAAAATGTAGAAAAACTAACATCCCTAACATTACTGGAGTTAGATACTAAAACTCTACAAATTCAAGATGCAGATGGACTATCAAGATTTAAGTCTGGTTTCTTTGTAGATAACTTTAAAGGAACTGACTTTATTGCTATTGAGAATCCAGATGCAAACACAACTGTAGATCGTAAAAATGATGTATTAAGATCTGATATCTCATTCTCATCCCTTAAATCTCAGTTAGCACCAACAACAACAGAAAATACTGATACTTTAGATTTCTCTTCGAATTTTACATTAACTGATCCAAACGTTAAAAAAACTGGTGATTTAGTTACTTTAAACTATTCATCAATTCTATGGGATGATATCCAACAATCATTTGCAACTAAGAGTCAGAAGGTTAATCCTTTTGGTGTTGAAAATTATAATGGTAATGTGATGTTGCGTCCTTCATCCGATACATGGGTGAAAACACTTAACGTTGAATCTGGTATTGTTAAAACACAAAGTGATTGGGAAAACACATATATTGGCAATCTTTTAACTAGCTCTAAACCATCCAAAAAACTGAGATCTAGAAATATTGAGTTTAAAGCATCAGCATTACAACCATCAACTAACCATTTTGGATTCTTTGGTGGAAATTCTAATATTGATGTTATACCAAAATTGATTCAAGTTACAATGTCTAGTGGATCTTTCCAGGCAGGTGAGACCGTATATGGTTATAATGATGGTGTTAAGGTAGCAGCATTTAGACTGGCAAATGCCAATCACAAATCTGGTCCATATTTAAGTCCTTCTGAAGTGTATGAAAAGAATCCATATACACCAGCATTAGATTTAGCAACTGTATATTCATCATCAACTCCAACAATTAATATTGACACTTTCTCCTTAGCAGATGATTCTGAAGGAAGATTTTACGGTTATATTTTTGAAGGAATGACATTAGTGGGAGAAACTAGTGCAGGTCAAGCAACTGTAAATGCACAATCTCTTACTACAGATGTTGTTGGTGATCTAATTGGATGTTTATTCATCAAGAATCCATTAAAATCTCCAGTTCCAGCAACTACATTTAAGAATGGTACTAAGACATTTAGATTATCTACTAGTGCCACAAATTCTATGAGCACTTCAGTTAAGTTCACTGAAGCAACATTCCATGCATCTGGAGTTCTATCCTCAGAAACTTATAGTGAAAGTATTGTTGTTAGAAAATCACCTCAAGCACTACCACTAAATGCTTTAAGAAGAGATCCACTATCTCAAACCTTTAGATCGGATAATATTGGTGGATTTATAACTGAATTTGATCTTTATTTTGGTAAGAAAGACACTACCGAAAAAATATTCGCTGAAATTAGGGAAACAGATATTGGTGGAACACCTAAAGACAAATTAGTTCAAGATTTTGCTAGGATTGAATTACTTCCATCACAAATTACTACTTCCACAGATGGATCTGTTGCAACTAAAGTTGCTTTACCTTCACCATTATATCTACAACCAAATAAGCAATATGCTTTGACACTACACTGCCCAACTTCTGAAGAATATGAAGTGTGGGTTGGTGAATCTAATCAACCAACGGTTGCCACGCAATCATATCCAGATGCAGATCAGGTTATCTACTCAAATCAATACACTGGAGGAAATCTGTTCAAACCACAAAATGGATCTGTTTGGGAACCAGTAATTTCCGAAGATTTGAAATTCCGTGTTTATAGAGCAGAATTCTCTTCTACTGCAGGTGTTGCTTATTTCCACAATCCAGCAATTTCAATTGGAAGTACGTATGCTTCTATTGATACAAATGTACCAAAACTAACAAATAATCCAGTAAAGACTTTACCAAGAAAGTTGAATATTGGTATTACAACAACATATGCTTTAGATAATATTCTAACAGTAGGTGTTAAAGTTTTCCAGTCTGCCAATAGTGGAATTATTGAAGAGTTTGGTGGAAATATTAATACTGTTGGTATTAGTACCGTTGGTGTTGGATATTCAAATGGCACATATAATGGAGTTCCTCTTTATGCTATTAATAGTAAAGGAACTGGTGCAACTGCTAATATTACAATTGCCAATAATCTTGTTTCTAATGTTGCTTTAGCGGCAACTGGAAACGGATATAGAAATGGTGATTTGTTGGGAATTACAACCTCCAATGTTGGTGGTTCTGGAAGAGACGCTACCATTTCAGTTACTGCAGTTCCAAATATTGATACTTTATATCTAACTAACGTCAAGGGAGAATCTTTTGGTATTGATCAAGATCTATCATATGATAGTGGTAATGATACCTTAGTTGCTATGGCAGGAACTAGTGTTAGAAGTTCTGCTGTTGCTAATGAATTGTTTACTGGAAATGTATTAGAAGTTAATCACTACAATCACGGTATGCATTCTAATGCTAATACAGTTAACATTAGTGGCATTCAACCAAATACACCAGCAACTAAATTATCGGCAGCTATTGTTTCAACGAATACAACAATATCTGTTGCAAATACATCCAATTTCACAACTTTTGAAGGAAGTGATGTTACTGGATCAAATCCAGGATATGTAATTGTTAATGATGAAATTATTTCATATAGTGGTGTTAACGTCGGATCTTTGGTTCTTCTAACTCGTGGAGAAAATGAATCTACTATTCGCAATCATGCGGTAGGTGATATTGTTAGAAAATATGAACTTAATGGTGTCTCACTAACTAGAATTAATAATTCTCACAGTATGCCAACAAATCAATCTATTGTTGGTGCTAGAGAAATTGACAGATATCATATTGAGTTTGTTAGACCTGCAAACAAGAATACTGGTGCCAATCTATTAAACTTTGCAAGTTTTGGATCTTTTGGTGGTAGTGATTGTAGAGCAACTCAAAATATTCAGTTTAACGAAATAATTCCATATTTTAATTATATTAACCCAGAAAACACTAGTATTTCTGCAATACTTAGGACTGTTTCTGGAACAAGTGCTGGTGGAAATGAAGCATCATTTATTGATCAAGGATTTGAAGATGTATCTTTAAATCAACCAAATAGACTTACTACACCAAGATTAGTTTGTTCAAGGATAAATGAAACTGAAAGATTATCTGCTCTGACTAGAAGTAGATCTCTTACCCTTGGTATAAAAATGGAAACAACAAGTGATAGATTATCACCAGTAGTTGATCTAACAGAAGCAGCAACATTTGGATTTGTTAGAAATAGAATTGATAAACCAGTTAGCAATTATGCAACTGATGTTCGTCCTAAGCAAACTGTTGATGATCCCCATGCATCGGCATATATCTCTAAGGTTGTTAATTTGCAGAAACCAGCAACTTCACTAAAAGTTTTACTATCTGCATATAGAAATTCTTCTAGTGATTTTAGAGTTTTCTATAAACTAATAAGACCAGATTCGAGTGAAGTTGAGCAAACTTATGAGTTGTTCCCAGGATACAATAATACTAAAGATACTGATGGTGATGGTATAGGAGATACTGTAATTGATACTTCTCTAAATGATGGATTACCAGATGTTATTGTAAAAGCAAGTAGTGAAGGAGAGTTCTTAGAGTATCAGTTTACTGCTGATAACTTAGAATCTTTTACAGGTTTCTCAATTAAAGTTGTAATGAGTGGAACAAATGAAGCATATGCACCAATAATTAGTGATCTTAGAGCAATTGCATTAGCATGATACCAGTTGAAGGGCATAAAAATTTATTTCGCGATGAAGATAGTGGAGCTATTGTCAATTGTGATACCTATGAATATAATCAATATATTAAAATGAAAAATGAACGTCGAAAACAAAAGGATGAAATATCCGAATTAAAACAAGATGTTCAATTGATAAAAAACTTACTTATGGAGTTAATCAATGACAAATCCAAATGAAATCACTTTAGAATCGATGGCAAAATTATTTGAATATGAAAAACAGGCTAGAGAAATTGATGAGTGTAGAGATGTAGACCAATTACAGGATATCTGTAAGATGTATGCAAAACTTTACTTCAAGCAACAGGAAGTCGTGTCCAAACTTGGATTCTAAGGAGTATAAATATATTTTAGATCCTGATAATTACCATTTGGGTATGCTCATATGCCAGACATAAAAGTAAGAGTAGGTCAACAAAACGCAATTAAAGTAGTTTCTTCGATTGTTGGAGATACTGCTGGTACTCTTTCTGGTTTAAGTGATGTCAATGCTGGAACATTAGCGAACGGCATGGTGCTAGTTTATAATGCTGCCACTATGAAGTGGGATGCGACTTTAGAGTTAACACCAGGAGCTACACAGAATTTAGATATTAATGGAGGTTCATTCTAATGGCGAGTATCATTAGAGTCAAAAGATCTACTGGTACTTCTGCACCAGCAACTCTAAATTATGGTGAACTTGC
>MDTC01059106.1_pt1 | contig 26860 bp, 73 predicted proteins | sample 811181 | NCBI WGS metagenome assembly MDTC01 (sample SAMN05326644, study PRJNA326480) | marine metagenome | isolation source: seawater | place: Pacific Ocean: North | collected 2011
CTTTAACATTTTAAACACTTTGGAGAGGGAGATATCCCCCTCCTGTGGGTGACTGAATAAGCCTGTCGTTAGCGGGCTAAAGTACGCAGACTTCCTGTGGTGGGAGCGCAGAGTCCAATCGGATGAGCGAAAGACGAATACCTAGTCTTGTTTGTGGTTCGAAGTAGGTAACATTGAACTGATGTTAACGCCGAAAAGTCGAGGGTATACAGTAATCCCTTCCCACACCACTTTATTGTCACGGACATAGGAGCGCATAGCTTGGGCTATAAAATAAGTTGCAACCCTAATATGCGTTCTGCAATTTAAGCGCCGAAAGGCGCTTTTTTGTTTGACAAAATAACAAACAAACATATATAATATACAATGAAAGTTTTTATCAAAAATATCTACGAATCACTTAGGGCAAAAATATTCAAACCGCCCCCACCACAAAAACAAATCAAGAAGAAAGTGGTCAGAAGAAATGCTTTTGGATTTCCTACTGAGTACGATGAATAAGATATGAAGATAACAAAACAATTAAAATACGCGGATTTTGAATACGATGAAGAAGGCAAGACCTTTACCATTATAGATACAGAGCATGGAGGCGTAGTTGAGTTGAATAAAGTTTACGCCTTTGCGTTCATGAGGTTTGTAGTTCGCATGGCGCAGAGAAATTGGCTCAGGTCACCACTTAAAAAAGAGAATAAGGAAGTTGCGCCACTAGCAGATCACCCTTTTGAAGACCCCCTTCAAACTAATTTTTTAAACGAAGAATTTGAAGTTACCCTACCAGAAGGGTACGACGAAGAAGATTTTATTAAAAACTAAAAACTAAATAATAGAAATATGGAACAAGAAGAATACAATACAGAAGAAACTTATTTTCTGATATACAGAAACGAAGACGATCAAATTAAAACTTATGAAATCAGCAAGCCCGATCTTAGAGCTTCCTTTGGAAACAGGAAGGAGAATAGGGGAAATATTGGATTCAAGGCGTACTGCTTTGGAAGAGAGGAAGTTAGGTCTTTTAGGCACGATAGAATCATCTCCCTAGCAAGAGCTTAAGTGCAAGAGTGGCTGGCAATAACTTCTGCATTATGTTTATGTTTATTATTTTATTGCATAAAACTGAGTAAGGTTCGCTTAAATCTAATTTTAGAAAATAAAAAAATCTTATCTCAGAAAAAAAGCAGTGAAGTATTAACGGGACAAATAGCAGAAAAACTTGCCCCATTCTTATCAGACTTTAAACATGATCCACAAAATGCAATATTTCTTGGTCAGCCAATAGACTATTTAGTATTCGATAAAAATGAAATTGTTTTCATTGAAATAAAGAGCGGGAACGCAAGACTCTCAAAGAAACAAAGAAACATAAGGGATTTAATAAAAAATAAAAAAGTTACTTGGAAGGAAATTAGAATAAAATGAAAATCGATTTATCAGAGTTTGATGACCTTGAACAGGAATGCGATGACCGCTGGCACAGGCGAGAGCGAAAAGTCAACAACAGATCGAAACTAAAAGAGCCTACGGATTCCCGCCCTCGCAAAAAAAATAAAGAAAAACCCTTGACAAAAACAAAAGAACAGTCTATTATAAGAGAATGAAAACATATATTGTAACTCAAAAAAATTGGTACGAAGCGTCTTTAGTTGGAAACACTGGACTATCATCCTTTTCCGTAAAAGCCCCAAGCGAAGACGAAGCATGGGATTTAGCATGGGAGAGGGTTTTCGACAAAAACAATGAAGACCTAACTGTGGTAGATGTAAAAGAAAACGAGGTTTTAGCGTGACTGATTTTATAAATCTAACGGAAATGTGGCAAGACGGAAAATATATCGATGTTGCAGATGTCATATTCACGGAGGATTGGGACAACGAGAGAATAACTAAGTTTTGCGCCTATTTCGTAAAATACCTTGGAACGAAAGAACTAGAACTACTGTATAAGTTTATGTAAAATGAAATCCTTGCTTGTATTTATTATATGTGCGCTTTGTGGGTGCGTTCACCCCACTAAAAAGCAGAAAATTCAGCCAAATACAAATTCGCCAGTCATAAATAAAGCACCGATTTTAATTGAAATTAATAACGTGCCACCCCCCTTTGATGTAGCGGGTAATTTTCCTTATGTTTTATGGATAAATGGAATGTATATATCCAATCCTGACCATAAAGCCCTGCATGAAATAATCAACAAGATAGGAGAGGACAGAATTCCAGGAATAAACCCCAAAGACATACATAATGGGTGGATTCAACCAAGATTCGTAAAGAAATATATTGAAGAGCAGTTGAAAATCACTCAATGAAAAATATATTATTCATTGGGGCGAACGAAATGCCCCTAAAAGAACTGGAAACGAAAAATATAACATCCTACAATAAAGGGTTATTCATAGAGGCGATACCCAATGTATTTGATAAATTAAAACGCAACCTACAGGAATGCAATAAAAAATACAATACAGACTTTAAAGCCTTAAATAAGCTAGTATCTGATAACGAAAAAGAATATACATTCAATATCCTAAGGAGAGACGGACAATCATCTTCTATTTTTGATCCAGGAAAACATTTCTTCAGAAGCGTATCGAGAAGACCAAGAGGCAAGTTAAAGTTGACCGCAGAGCGAGTATGTACAATTTTAGAGGAGGAAGGTTGGGCAGACCTAGAATTTGATTTAATTATAGATGTGCAGGGCGCAGAACTGAAGGCGCTAAAAGGATTCGGTAAATATTTAAGCAATGCAAGAAAAATCACAACAGAGATAACCAAAAATAAAGAAACCTACAAAGGGGGAGTTTTGTTTGCAGAACTACATAGCTATCTTTTGGAAAATAATTTTCAGCTAGAAAAGGGGCGCTTATTGAAAAACGAAGTTGACTTAGATAGAATTCCTTGGCACGGAAACATAAGCTACTACAAAATATGAATGAAGAAAATTTCAAATATAGATTAGACATAAATAAAGAAGATTTAATTAATATTTATGTGAAACAATGGGTTTTCGAGTGGTGCAAGAAATACCACCCAGAAGCCTTCGTTGAAGCGGAAAAATTTGTTAGGGATTTTATAGAAAAAGAAGAATTATAATGTACAATATAATACATGAAAACTTTTCGAGAACTACTTTCCAAAAATAGCTACAAACTAGTCTTTAATGAAATACATAGATTTTACCTAAAAGATAAGTCCGTAGATCAAAAACACAATTTCGACATAAACTTTTATTCCGCTTGGAGCGAACTTTTAAAACTAAATAAAGGAAAAAAAACAAACGATAAACTATACCTAGTTCAAGTTGACGGCGATCCCGATCCGAGTGACCCGATTATAGATGTCTGCATGATAGACGAAGAGAAAGACGAGCTATTCTCCTTAGATTTTGTAGACTGGACAGACCTTATAGATATGAATATCGAAAAGCCAAATAACATGAGCGAGAAAGAGTGTCTTTCCCATATTTTATGGGAGATAACTTTCTGGGGATTTTCAAATAAACAAGTCGCAAAAGAAAGAAAAAAACTTAAAAAATCTATCGAAGAAAATGATTAGTCCCTACAAGATTCCACCACACAAAGATTCTCCAAGCAAGATTTGGGCGGTAATAGAAATACCCAAAGACACTAATGTGAAATATGAGTATGAGCCAGAATTCGATTTATTTAAATATGACAGAAGTCTATTAAGCGCAATGGTTTATCCCGCCTCATACGGCTTTATCCCAAATACATTAACCGAAGATAAAGACGCATTAGATGTAATGGTTTACAACGCAATGCCAATACAAACGGGAACAATTGTGGAGTGCAGGGTTCTGGGGGTATTAGACATGATCGACGATGGATACAGAGATTATAAAATACTAGCAGTTCCAATATCCCACATTAAAGACTACAGAAAATTAAAAGACATTGACCCTGCGTTTTTAAATATTTGCAAAAATTTCTTCTCTCATTATAAGGATTTAATTAACAAAAAGGTTGAAGTATACGATTGGCATGGATCAAGCAGGGCGAAAGAAATAATTTTAGAAAGTTATTTATAATTATTATTGACTTATTTGCTATGTCGCAAATATATAATAAATAAAGCTTAACTCTAAACGGAAATGATTAAAATACTAGACGGGGAAGAAGATTCGCCAAAAAACCCAAAGGAAGAAAAAGCCTACAATGAAGGTTTCGTGGATGGCTATGATAGCGGAACAAAGTTTGTCTTAAATATGATTGAAGATTTTACAGAAGGGGCTTTGCTCCAAAATAAATGGACGGAAATCAAGGATGAAATTCCCGAAAAAGGCAGAAGGTTACTTTATTTTTTTGAAGGCACGGGGGTTTGGTCTGGCTTTTATTACGGAAGGGATGAACAATATCCAAGCGATAACGATCATGTGTTTGGTTCTGAAGTTGGATTCCTAACGGGAGACGTTACGCATTGGAGCTACATACCCGACTACCCCAAAGGTTCTGAGTGGAGAGTTGAAGGTGATCGCGAATTTGCAGAAGAAGTAGAGAAAGAAATAAATAACTACAAAGAGTCAATGGGGGAAGATGAATAATTTAATAAAGTATATATTAGTAGATTGGAGTCGCCCTCCCGCCCACGAAAGACTTAGTCCAAAACCAATTTCAATGACAAAAGAAGAAGCTCATTCGCTAAACCAAGCCCTTGCCCTAAACAGACAAACAAAAAGATATATTAAATCAAATATATAATGAAAACACTACACAATACCAAAAATTGTAATTACAGAAAATATTTGCATAAACAATTAAAACACGGCAAAATAAGTGGCAAGTTTTATAAGTTTCTTTGTAGGAATTTTCCTTATCGACTTACCTCAAGAAAAGTGATGGTTTGTGTTAATAATATTCTTAATGGTACAATTACCGAAGAACTAGCTATTACCGCTTTACAAAAAGAAGAAAACGAACTTAGGCGACAAAAAGAAATGATGCAATCAAATATAGAGTGCAGAAAGAAAATAGGATGGAAGCAAATAAATTAAAAAACACTTGACACTTACCTGAATTTAGCTTATATTAGAATCTACTATGAAAGAAATTATACAAAATGTACTAGAACAATGGAAAGATATGCAACCAAATATGGCAAGCAACACTTGCAGGGAATTACTTGCGGAAGACCTGTACAATGCCCTCCATCCGTATCTAGAAAATATAATCGAAGAGGTCATCACGGGAGCAATAAATAATGAATAAAGAAAAACCTAAAGACCTAACCAAACCCCCTTTCAGTTGGGAAATTTGGAATAAAGAGCAATTAGAACATTCATGGGGAACAGAAAGAAGGGCGGGCAAGTTCCGCGTACCACAATTAACAAAAAAAGATATTATTATGAGAACATCAACACTAGATATACTTTGCGCAACCGATGAAGATGAATTTTACTACGAAGCAACCAATGAAGTAGTTCCCGAAGGCGAACCAGTAGGTATTGATGTGGATACAGACAAAGGAGTGGAGCTAGTTCTATTCTCCAATGTATATTGGCAACCCAATTATGAGTGAGGCAACGCCAAATAACAAAGACAACAGGGAGAAGCTCTCAAGAGATTGCGTTTCTGTTTGGAGCTCAGATGATTTGGTTGAATACGCTATTCTCAAATTGGACGAAGAGTACGAAGGCAACGAAGAATTCTTCCAAGAGGATTGGAAAGACATCTATGGAATAGACGAAACGGGAACAAAAATCTTTTTTAAAAAAAGTCCTTGACAAAACTCATTTTATGCCTCATAATATAGGCATAGTATGAAAAAAGGCAGACCAAAAGGATACTCCCCCTATGTGGAGATGAGCTATGAAGAGCTTGGAGATTATGTAGGAAGATTAGCTATGGTTAAGGTAAGTAGAGCTTGGCTTGAATCCCTGACGAAAGAGACTCTTCCCCCATACGAGAAAAAAGAAACCAAGGTTCATAAACTTGAAGAAAAAATAGAATATAAACTAATTGATTTAAATGAATAATAAAGACTACTTTCCCGATTTAGTCGGGCAACACGCCGTAAAGAAAAAGCTTGGATTTTATCTTGAAGCATTTAACAAAACCGAGATGTGCCCCTTTTTAAACTTAATTGGAGCGAAGGGCTTAGGCAAGACTGAGTTCGCAAAAGCTTTCGCAAGAAATCTTCGCAATAAAGACGGAGACAAAAGAAGTTTTCTTGAGTTGAATTGTTCAACAATTAAAAATAATGAACAGTTTTTTGAGCAAATCTTCATGCCACTTGTATCAGATAACGAAATTACAATTCTGTTTGACGAGTGTCATGCACTTCCGCTTGATTTGACGATGGCATTTCTTACTATTTTCAATACAGAAAAAAACTCACGAAAGAATTTCGAGTGGAACGAAGCGACATTTGAATTCAACTTCAAGAAACAAACTTTTATTTTCGCTACGACTGAAAGCGACAAAATGTTTCCTCCGCTTAAAGATAGATTGACCACGATTGATTTCGAGCCATACTCAAGCGAGGAGCTTGGAGAAATAATCAAGCTTTGCACCCCTGATGTTATTTTTGCGGATGGGGTCATTGACAAAATAGCGCCCACAGTCAGAAACAATGCTCGTAGTGCAGTAAAAAGAGCGAAAGAAATTAGTCTATATTGCGGTGCAACGGAGAAAGCGTATTTCAACGAGCTTGATTTTAATGAGCTTGCAGACCATGTGGGCATTCTACCCCTAGGTATAAGCTATACCGAAAAACAGATACTCTCTGCTTTAAGGGAGGGGTCATGCACACTCACGGGGTTATCCGCAAAACTGGGTTTAAGTAAAACTGCGGTACAAAGAGATCATGAATTATATTTATTAAATAAAAATTTAATTGAAATTGATGGAAAAAGAAAAATCACATCTCAAGGATTAGAGATTTGCAAATCTTTCGCTTGACATTATTACGAATATATATTATATTATAAGCATGAAACAATTCGACGGGTTTGACTCTACAGACGAAATAAACAGCCTAATTGGAGATATAAATTACCTGATGGACTCAGCGGTCTTTGGCTTATCCAACCTAAAACTTGAAGAGCTAGAGGAGGTACAGAGACAGATGGGTCTTATAATCGAGCAGGGAGTTTTTTGGCTCAAGGAGCAAAATGCAGATAGGTATGTCTATGATTTGAAAAATTTCCTATCATGGCTTTGTAACTTCCTAGAGCAAAGGGGCGAACAATTTTAATCAATGAATAAAATTGAAACCATAAATGGAAACTTATTAGATTTTCCTCCATATTGCAAAGATGATCCCGATAAATATATCGGCATTAATGCTATTGCACATTCATGCAACACTAGAAACATCATGGGCGGGGGCATTGCAAAACAAATAAAGAATCGCTATCCCGAAGCGTACAGGGCAGATACAGAGGCTTACAACCAAGAGTATGACCAAGATGGTCAATATGTTCATTGGTTGGGTAAGTTTTCCAAAGCAGAAATAAACTCTAAATTTTTGCCCGATGATAAAGGTTACATTTATAATATGTATACCCAAGCAAACATGGGAGGAGATAAAAGGCAAGTTCTTTATGAAGATTTTTGGCAAGCATTAAAAAGGGTAGAACAAGATCTTTACAGAACGAATGTTGAAAAACATGAATATGACCCTTCCTCTCCGCCCGTCCTTGGACTACCTTATGGAATTTCCTGCGGGCTTGCGGGGGGAAATTGGGGAATTATAAAAGCAATGATTGAAGATATTTTTCTTGACTCGCCAGTCAAATGCTATATAGTTAGATTCGACCAATACAAAAATTTAATATATGAAGACGATGAATAGATTCGATCTAGAAGAAGCGATGGGAGAGATGCTCGCAACGCAAAATGATATAGAAACCATGATATATGCGATTGGAGACTCGCCAACTAAACATACCGAAGATCAATTACTGAATATGCTGATCGGAATGAAGCAGTTAAACGAAACTCGTTATCAAAAAATGTGGAGCATCTTTGAGGCATTAATTAAAGAAAAGAAAATATTATGAAATGCGCAGTTACAGATAGGGAGGATGTAATTGATGATTGCTACATTGAAATACAATTTGGGTATGGTAGCGACAAAGACATGTGGATCTATAAATTTGGAGATGATAACGGGGCGGTACATGATATTGTAGGAAAAAAAGTTTTAGAAACTATTCAATCTTTAATGCCGAAAGGCAAGTCTGTAGAAAGTTTCGGGGAGGACGCTATTAAAGAACATTTTGATGCAAATTGGTGGGAGAACCTCACCAAAGACCAGAGGGCTAAATACAGAAGGGATTGGGGCTTAGAATGAACCTAGAAGAATCATTTAAAATAGTATTAGAGCAAGCGGAAGCTTCCGCACACAAAGAAGCGGTGGTTTGCGGGAAAACTCTAAAATCAATAGAAACTTTAAAAAACTTTTATAAACAATATGGTCACTTCTTCTCGAAATATGACCACAACGGGACGAGAAATCACAAATGGGACGAAGAGATCATCGAACGGCTTTATATTGATGATGACGATTCCTAAAAATTAATAAAATGGAAGAATTACTAAAATTATCTCAGGAAATAGTTATCGCACTAGACAGAGATTCTATAACCATGACCGAAGAACAAAAAGAACATCTTGAGTCATCTAGAGAATCAATGGCATTTTTTATGGATTGCGGAGATTTAGATCGAGCAATCTTAGAAGCAAGAAATATTTTATCAAAACTAAAAGAAATAAATAATGAATATTGACTTATATAACATGCTAAATAGTTCTGCACAGGCAGATTTAAATAAAGCCAAGTTAACATTAAATTTACTTGGAGATAACGCAGTAGGAATCGGAGATCATTCCACCGAAGATTTCTACAAGAATGCCGAAGAGGCTCTAGCTCTTTATGTTGACGCAAACGACAGGTTGCAAGCACTAGAAGAGCTTAATAATGAATAAGTGGTGTAACTTCCTATATGGAGTATTACCTTTCCAACAACGATTTAAATAAAACTAGTTTATATCTAAAATACAGAATAGAATTGATTTCAAATAGAAAAATTAAAATTATTCCGCTTGGAGACGGAATTGCAGAAGAAAAAGAAGAGGAGTGTCTCCACGAACTAAGCAACCTACTTGATTGGATCAAAAAGGCTTCTGATATGGGGTACGAGCAAGTTTCTCTAGTTTTTGAAAAAAAACCTTGACAAGATTGCGAGATTCTGTCAATATATAGATATGTCAAAAGATAAAAAAGGTTATTCAATCATTGAAGGTTGCATTAGGCAATCTCTAGATTTACCCATAAAAAAAGATAAAGATACAAGGGTTTATGTAGACGACAATTTGTATCTCTCCTCATCACATAAAAGCGACCATGAATACATGGATAGAAGAGAAAAAGATAAATATAAAAATTGCAAAATGCCTTGGGAGAAAGAGGATGACTGAAGAATGGAGTTTTTGGTTTGCTATTTTTTTGGCACTTTGTATGATGTGTGAAATAATTAAAAATTTTTGGAATAGATAATGGCTGAGTTTTGTACAGAATGTGCCCACGAAATGTGGGGAGATGAAATTGATTCAGACTTCAAGGGAATCCTTCCAAAAGAAGAATTTAAAAAAGGGCAAATATTATCTGTACTTTGCGAGGGATGTGGATATATTTATGTTAACCACTTGGGAGATAGATTGAGCGAAGAATATTTAGAAAATTTAGAAGATGAGTAGAGAAGAAGAATATTTAAAACACATAATTAGTTCTTGCGAATTAATTCTTGACGACATGGATCAAGGGGGAAAAATTTCACAGGCAAATTTTAATATGCTTGGTTATTGCGATGGAATCATGTTTCGGATGCAACAAGAATTAAGTAAACAATTAAACCCCACGCACTACAAAGAAATGGGAGACAATCAAGCCTTATGGGAGTCCACAGGAGGAAGGTCAGATGCTTAATTTCATCAAGAGATTAGGGCGTTTATTTCGAGTAAGCTCAAAGGAGGAGTTTAAAAAACTCATTCGCAAAGAAGAGCCTAAATTATCAGTTGCACAAATAGACGAGTTAATTGAATTAAATAGAGATATATTAGTTCGCATGGGAGATGACGCGAAAATAGAACCCATAATTAAAAAAAGAAAATTACACGATAATGAAAATTAAACTAGGATTAAGAGGTAGTTCAGATGCAGTATATGGTATCATCGTAAAGTTTGATGATCTTAGCCTTGTAAGTTCTGACAATATTTTTCTTATCGGTGAAGAGAATCGAAATAAAATGGGAAAAGCCCTAGTTTCGTTGCTTGAGTCTTTATCTTGTGTCGATAATCAAATAGAAATAGGTGATAAATTAATTCCCATGATAGAATCTGAATTACATATAGAAGAAGGAACTTTAAATAAATTTATAAATGAGTAAAATATCTCAAATAGAAATACAAGAAACTTCTGATGGAGAATTATTCTTTGAAATTCCTCCTGCTTTGCTAGAAGATTTGGGTTGGCAAGAGAATGATGATGTTAAATTTATCGACAATAAAGATGGAAGTTTTAAAATAAAAAAAGTCAAATATGAAACGATTGAGCTTGACTTTGATGACGAAGAACTGTTAAAGTATATGAAACACGCCCATGAGAAAGGAATGAGCTTTAATCAATGGGTGGAAGATTGCTTAAAACAAATATTAGAAAAATTAAAATGAAATTATCCTTGACATTACACGGGAAAACCTATAGCGTAGAATCAGAGAACGAGCTTGATGGAGAACATGTTTCTGAAATGATCGAGCATTTCAAGGGCTTGCTCGTTAATGCGGGGTATCATCCACACAATGTTGATGAATATTTTAATACGGAATATCAATGGTTTGATGATAAAGAGACGACCCTAGAGAATCTATGCCTTGAATAAATAGATGAAGCTAATTTTAAGCAAAATTCTTTATTATATGGGGCATTTAGTTAGCGTATTTTTGTACTGTGATTATCTTGCATTCCTTTATCCTGTTTATAAAAAGTTAATGATTTGGAGTTCTGATCTTGACAAAGACGGAAAAGTGTGGGATAATATTAATAATGAATAAAGAAATTGTAGAACACATAGCCTACGAAAAAGGTTTGGAGGCAGGATTAGAGAGTGGGCATGAAGGCGGTTTTGTAGCGGGATACGATGAAGGCTTGCAGGCAGGTTTTGCTAAATCCATTGTCCTTATTAGACACCTCCAGAGATCAGACGGAAGAAGTCATTGCAATGAAGAAGTGAGGGAAATTCTTGACGAAGCAATGGAGTTAATTGCAAACAAAATAAAACCAAATAATAATGAGTGAAATAATGGATGATTTTGACGCAGGGAAAAAGTTTGCACAAAATAAAGTGCTTGAGCTTATGGATGAAGTAATTGAGCAATACGAAGGGCAATATGACAATGCAGAGCAAGAAAACGATATTGGTTCTGCGGAACATTCTCAAGCCCAAATAAATGCAGTAAAATTTATGAAGAGTTGGGTTGTTAGTGGTGGGCATGAAGATGAGTACGGCAATAGGGTTTGTCTTGTTTGGTGAGTTATGAAATATGTTACCGACAAATATGCTCTTTATAGAGAAAAAGTTTTATCAAGAGAAGGGTGCAAAAAGTTCTTTAAGTTTGCCACTCTACCCGAACTTAAAATCTTTAAGACATTAGGGTTCATTCTTACTATTATATTTTAATTAATAGAGAGCGGTAAAAAAGTTCTTGACAACCTTAGAGAAATACTATATAGTATAGGTATTATGAATAAATATATATTAATATCTCTTTTATTTTTTGGCGGTTGCGTTTCAAATACAAAAGTAACAAATAACGAAAGTTTGTATTTTCAAGCATACGATCCGAATTGGGACGATCCAACAATTAACCCCATTTTTGACAAGGAGTGGGAAGCTAAAGATTATGCTCATAGGAATAATATGGGAAGCCAAGTGTCGGGAGATGATAGCCACTCTTATGTAGTTAGAATCATTAATTATCGCTATGAAATCCGTCAAGTCAATGATTCAACGGATGAAGTTTTGCATACTACAAATTCCAAAGATGATGGAGTCAAATATGTTGAGCAGTATACTTCCGCACATTCCGATTTATTTATGTACGACCTAAAGGAAGGAATTATTGTCACAACTAGCACTCCATGAGAATTCGTGCAGTATTTTGTTGCATCTATTTCAGCCTAATGCCTTGGTGGATATACGAAAACAAAAAACATTACAGAAGAACTTATTGGAAGCATATTAAATTAAACTTTAGTCAAATAAAAATTTGGCTATTAAAACAAGAAACGCAAGAAGATATAGATTTTGAAAAAGAAGTAAACCGAACTTGGAAACAAGTCATCTCAAATATGGTAAGAATAAAATGAATAGTTTAGAGCAAAAAATAAATGATGAAATAAACAGGCTAAGTTCAAGCCACCAAGAGGAAGATATTAATTTAATAAATAATATTTTACGACCAATGTTAATGTTCATCCAAGATCATAATAAATTAGTCAGCGAACTGGCGAGAATAGGGTCAAAACATTCTCTGTAATTTTTTTCTTGACATTTCAATTTAAATAATCTATTATATACGAACAATGATCTTAGGACTAACCTGCATAAGCGAACAACTCAAAGAAAAAGATAAGAAAAAATATTCTTTTCGCACAATGACCCGCAAGAGATTTAGCGATTTGTGTGTAAAAAACGATAGAGATGAAACGCTTAAAGAATTATCGCAAAGGATTCTACATAATGTCCGTACTACTCGCTACATTATTCGCCATTGCATTGACAGTAATATCCTGCATTATCGTCTTAGCTCCTCTTTATTTCCTTTACTTACTGACGAGACTTTGGGAATTGATCTTGACGATCTCCCAAATATTCGTGAGATAAGAGAAGAGTTGTCTTTTGCAGGTAAGATAGCAACAGATTTTGGCATATCTATCGGCTCTCATCCCGACCAATTTAATGTACTTGCTTCAAATAATCAAGACGCAGTTAATCGCACAATAAATGAACTAAATTTTCAAGCAAGTGTGCTTGATATGCTAGGTCTACCCCAAGACCATACTGCACCCATGAACATTCATATTAATCATACTCCAAAAATGGATGAAGGTTACGGAATGGTTGCAGATAGATTTTACAAAAATCTTATTCGTTGTGATGCAGGAGTATTCAATAGATTGACTATCGAAAACGAAGATAAAGGTTTCTTTAATGTAGATAATTGCATAAATTTTAGTGAGTATTTATTTAATAACTATTCGCTAAATATACCTGTCTGCTATGATAATCTACATGACTTCTGCAACCCATCCGAAGAGCAAAATATTATATTTCAAGCAGAGCGTTGTGCATATACATGGGTAAATCAAGGAGAAGGAGACAATAATTTTATTGCTCCTGTATTTCATTGGTCAGAAGGTAAACCCGAAAAGCCGAGGGCACACGCAGAGTATTTTGCTCTAGGAAACATCCCTCCGCATATTTCCATTGACCCCGATCAACCTGCAAAATGGGAATGCGAGGTCAAGGGTAAGGACAGAGCAATCAAATTATTAAAAGAAACATTAAACAAGATATAAAATGCGAACGACAAACAGACAAATAAGAGAAGAAGAGCCAACGATAGATGACATGAGATATGATCTCGCAGAAGCAGAGGCAATGAACATGAATACATCAGATATTATTAATTTACTTGTTGATGGATATGAAGGCTTGGACAATATGCCCGATATTGAAATCAAAGAAGAGTGGGGTTCTCTATTCAGAGAAGAAAAATAAATGAACTCAAATCATAGCGTAATGCTGAGAAATACGCACTTGTACAATCATTGCGACCTCTCGCAACAAATAATCAAACCTCATTACAAAACAAAGCAAATAAGGAATCGCATTTCATATCAACAATGGAAAGTCTTAATAGGCGAGCTGAAAAAAGTTAATTCGACAGAAGAAATTGCTAGATTAATGTGGTTTCACATGGATGACAGATTCATGTTCAATACAGGAAAGCAGTCTGCATTTGAGGCAGAGTCTATGGAACAGGCTCTTTTGGATATTTCTAAAAAAAATCCTTGACATTTCATTAATCTTCCCTCATAATGGATGACATAATGAACGAAGATTATAGCATATCAGTCCCGTTTTCAATCGAGGAGTTAGAGGAAATACTCTACGAAGGAAAAGAATTTGAGTGGATCTTTCCTACCAATGAAAACGAAAATGTAAACATAACAATACACATACACAAAGAAACAGAAGAGCATAATTTGCCATTTTAAGCTTGACAACACAAATTTTTTTTAGTATTATATAATCATGCAAGAAATAATTAATAAGATATATGAACGCATGGAGTTCTGTGCTTATGCACATACGAACGACCAAGCAGAGGAACAAGCGTACATACTTGAGTTAAGTTGCCTTAACGAAGTTTTGGATCAAATAGAAGGGTTTCCTTGGGATCACTATGAAAATTAAAAATAAATGGGACGAAGAGTTTGAAGTCAATGTCGGTGATTATGTTGGATTTAAATGCGACATTGAACAAATTGGAAGAGTAAAAGAGATTCAAAGAAGAGGAGCATTGATAGTTGAAAATAAAGATGGATTCGATGGAGACTATATTGGTGGAGATACCGAAGCATTAGTCGGATTTGATGAAGTTTGGGAAGAAGCATGAAGTGGAAAACACAAACTCGAAAAGGCGGGGCAGAAATTTATGTTGAATGTGAAGACCGCTCTATTTTTATTGGAGAAGGATATACCAAACAAGAACAAGAGAGAAGCTTAGAACTTGCAAATATAATTGTAAAAGCACTTAATAAATATGAGATTAACTAAATACCAAAAAGCAAGACTACTAGAACATAATTGGGATGTCTACACAACCGATGACGGAGAACAGAATTGTGCTTGGGTTAGCATTGCACCCGAAGATGGGTCAATTTTCGGGGAGGTTGTAGAAACTTTAGGCTTGACAGGGGACGGAGAAAATGTCAAACTACTAATTGTAGCAACCGCTGAAGATAAAGCGGAAGAATAAACAAGGAGAAAATATTATGGGATTAGATATGTACGCATACGCAAAAGACGAGAGTGGAGAAGATGAGCATCTCGCTGATTGGAGAAAGCACAATCGTTTGCATGGTTGGATGGAAGAACTTTGGGAAGATAAAGGCAGACCAAATTTTAAAGAGCCAACAGAGGACTCTATGGGGTCTTTTAACTGTATTCCTGTCGAGTTAACCCTAACCGACCTTGAACAACTTGAAGCGGTTATTACAAATAAGGATATGCCCGAAACAGGTGGATTCTTTTTTGGTCAAGATTCTTTTTCTTGGAAGAAAGACAATGGAGAACCTTTTGAGGGTGGAGATTACTTTCACAAGGAAACCGACCTACAATTTATCGAAGATGCCCGCAAGGCAATCAAACAAGGAAAAAAAGTTTATTACAATAGTTGGTGGTAAAAATAATGGATTTCAAATCATACATGGTAGATGAAATTCTTGTCGAGTGCAAGGGCTTAGGAATAGACCCTAAAGATTGCTCTCCTGTTGACCAATACAAAATAACTTCTCACCCTCACAAGGCTATGACGCTCTTAAAAGCGGGAGATGACTCAAAGGAAGTATTGTTCACAGATGACGAACTAGAGGTTTTTAAAAAACTTGGCTACGCAGTTTGCCATAATAAACTTAACGAGTTTGGCAATAAAGTTTATATTCATCACAACACAAGAACATTTAAGGAAACCAAAAAAATAAATGAATAAAATATTTGAAAGAATTATAGAGGTTGAAGGTCAATTAAATAACTTAATTGAAGATTTAAATATGGAAGCAGAATATTGCCCGAATAACAAAGAAGAAATTGAACATGAATTAATTTCCGCATCAAGGGCAGTCGGCAGAGTATATAATTTAAATAAAGATAATTTCTCAAACACTAATCCCATGAACACAGAAGAAGAAGAAGATTTGAAGAATTCCGTTGACAGGGGAGGTAAAATCATCTAGTATATAGCCATGCACATAAGAAGAGAAATAGATAATATTTTAGACGATATGCTCGAAATAATTGCAAAAAATAAAAAGTCAAATAAAGAGACTTCAGAAGATAAAGCGATGATTGAACATTTAGAGCGAACCATAAACCTAAAGACTGACGATGGCAAACGAGCCAAGGGAATTTGGACTGACTCGCCCGAATTTCTAGTCAAACCTTTGGTTTAAAAATATTTTGCTTGACAATAAATAATAAATAATCTATTATATAACAATGAAAGATTTTTATAACGACATTAGAAAGATGCAGGATTTTGAACGCTTAACCAAACAAGAGTTTCTTAAAAATTATCCCCTTATTAGTGAGACGATGTATAATTTAACAAGAGTGAGAGTCAAATATAACGAAGGTTAATATGAAAAACACAAAATGGTTTGAAGTAGAAATAAGCTCAAAGACTTACCGAACCTACGATATAAAAGCTGAATCAGCAAAGAAAGCCCAAGAGTTAGCTTTTGATGCAGTAGATGAAGATTGGGAAATAAGTAAAGAATGGAAACAGGGGGCAGACATTGAATCCTGCGAACCTTTTCATTTCGATGAGGATGGAGTCAAGATTGTGGGAACATCCCACATGAATAACGAAGAATTTGGAGAATACATTAGAAATAATTGTAAATAATCATGGAATGCGAAGTTAAAGAAGGATGGAGAGAATATTTAATCGTCCAATTACAAGATTTAATTAAAAAAGACTTGTGTCACAAAGAACACGCTATTGAGATTTTAGAATTATTTGATGAAGAATCGGAAGATACGAGCGAGCAAAACGCATACGATTCAGCACAACAAGACATACAAATATTATTGATGGGGGAATGGTAATGGAATACACAGACGAAAATGTAGATAAAGTTGCACAAAAAATTGTAGACGATATGCCACTAGATGAACTAATGAGTTATGTTTACGATGACCTTGTTGCAGTCATGTGGAAAGATGACGCTCATTTTATTGAGCTATTAGAAATGTATGGAATTAGTGAAGGGGATTATAAATAATGGACGGACATGAATACAGATTAAAAGAGCAAACCTCAAATAACATAAGCAGTATCGCATCATGTATTGATGATTTGCGTTCAGACCTCAACCATAACTCGGAAGTTAATTCCAAAAGAATTGATAATGGATTAGGTGATGTTTGCACTTTTATTGAGGCTTTAACTTCACAAATTGTTGTGTTAAATAAAAACATGGAACGCATTGCAAATTCAATGGAGGAAAATAAATGCGAATGACATTAGAGCAAATAAACGCATTGAAAAATGTCGTGTTTCTAGCGGAAGAAGTTGTCCACCCCGACTACAATCCATTTCACGATGCGGATGATGTGATAGCACATAATTCGATAAAAATAATTAGAGAATTAATTATCGAGCAAGAGAACATTGCCCTCGCTCAAGCAAATTCGGAAGATTTTTAAAAAAGTGCTTGACAGACCAATGACTTTCCTCTATTATTGTAGTTATGTTATTAGAGGACGCAAAGACATTAGCCCTGCTTCACATGGAAGAACATGGGGTTGACGATAAGTTTACTTTTGAGTTTGAAAACTGCAAGAGAACGCTTGGTCGTTGCCACTATCATGCAAAGAAGATTACTCTTTCCAAGTGGTATGCACAATTAAACAATGAAGAAGAAGTGGAAGATACTATATTGCATGAGATTGCTCATGCACTTGCGTGGACTCACAATAAATTCGCAGGACATGGTAAGATATGGAAAGATTGGGCAAGGAAAGTCGGAGCGACCCCAAAGGCTTGCAGTAAAGCCAACTTAGCTCAACCAAAAAATCACTACAAGTACGAACAGACCTGTTGTGGAGTCACATACAAGAGACATCGACTAAGAAAAAACGCAAGATATTATTGCCCTAATTGCAAAGGAAAATTATTTAAATAAAATGAGCGGAGAAGCACATACTGCATTTTTCAGAAGGACAAGCGAAACAAAAGAGTCCAATACTCAATTATGCAAAATTTTTGAGAGAATTATCTTGGCATCATCTGTCAAGAAGCACATGAAATTTTACCCCGATCATGTTGGGCAAGTTCATCTTTACGAAAAAGGCGGGGAAGATGTACCTGATTGGATGAAAAAAACTTTGCGATTCGATGGAACTTTTGAGTTGATGATTTCAACCTATGAATCTTGGTATGAAGATGCAGACCTCTACGAAGGCGAAAGGGAAGATAGTTTCCTTTCTCTTGCAAAGAAATTCGCAGACCTTTACTCGCTAAACTACTACGAGCGAGGAGTTTATGAGCTAGAGGATGAATTAGAAAAAAAAGGCTTGACACTATCGGAAAAGTAATCTATTATTATAACCATGAATACGGCAAAAGCATTTTTAGATAGCATCGACCAATCAATCGCAAATGCGGAAAAAGAGGCAAACTCAATTCCACGCATGGGCATGAATGTCTATCTTGATAAGTCAACTATGGTTATGCAACAATTTACCGACCCCAATGCGTTCAGTCATGCGAAGAAAGTTACCGCTCGCAAGGGTTCATCGAGTTGCCTACGCAATGTAATTGACGATGGAGGAAGGTTGCAGTAATTTTTAGCTTGACACATTCTGAATTTTAATCTAATATATATAACATAACAAATTAAGAAAAGGAAATCGAAATGGGAAAACAAAATATAGAACATCGGAATGCAAGCCCAATGGCTAAAAAGCAATCACACACAGGAAACAAGGGCTTGGTAAAGTCATTGCATGACGATAATGTAATGGTTACTCGCAAGGTAAGAAAAGCCCAAGAAACCAATGCGAGAAAACGCAGTTAAAGTGTATCTAATATAAAGCAAAAGACTAGAAAACTTACAGACAAATGAATAACATTAAATGGGTAAAAAATACCTTAACCTCTCCCTTGGAGGGAGAATTGGATATAATTCCAGTAAAAAGAAAGTGCGATTATCCAAGAGAAGGAACGATAGTCAAATTAACGCATATTAAGGACGATTGCCCTCATGCGGAGATAAGGTTCAATACACCGAGATTTGAGAAAGGTGAGCGTAAAGGATGCTCCGAGGGTTTATGCTACCTTCATTACACCCCACAAGGCGAATGGAAGCAAGTGAACGGAGATTGGAAATTTATCAAAGCTCCAATTCAGCAATCTGCTGAAGAAGGTTACTTTCATTCGATTACGAACACTTACGGAATGACCAACGAAGGCTTAAAAACCATGACCAATCAAATGTTGGAGATTAAGAACATCTTGATACGCAGGGTTTTAGCGAACAGGGAAGAAAATTAAAAAAAAGGCTTGACATTTACATGATATACCCTCATAATAGAGGCTTAACAATTAAGAAAGAAAACCAAAAGGAAATTTAAAATGATTATTACACAAGGAAAAAAGTCAGTCGTCAAGAGTCACGATTTTCAAGAAACCTCATGCACGATTGATGCAGAGGATATGCGTTTCGTATCGTCACTCTTGAGGAACAATTACTCAAACCCAACTTTTGCGACAATTCGTGAGGTTATAGCAAATGCAGTAGATGCAAACCTTGAGGCAAGGGCTACGAAAAAGATTGAGGTAAGTTTGCCCACAAGCATAAATCCAACTTTTTGTGTCCGTGATTACGGAGGAGGTTTATCACAAGAAGAAATGGTAGAACTTTACTCTAAGTTTGGCAAGTCTACCAAAAGAACTTCCAACAATTATATCGGAGGTTTCGGCATTGGTAAGTTTGCACCATTGAGCTATGGAGATAGTTTTTCGGTAGTTTCTTGGAATGGTGGAAAGAAAACCACTTACAATGTTTTCATTGATGAAAATGAAGATACGAAGATTCTCAAGCTAGATGAGTCGCCAAATTCCGTACTTGATGACGGATTGGAAATTCGTGTTGCAGTTGCAGACGAAGATGTATTTAATTTCAGAAGAGAATGTTTGCAGTTCTTTCGGTTCTTTAAAGAAAGACCTACCATTATCAATCTTGGAGACGATAAGGTTGAGGATGTGGACAAGTTCCTAGAGGGAGAGAATGATACTTGGTTCTTTACCGAGGGAGAGCGTGGAGGATATGGATATAATGCAAGTGCCATAATGGGAGATGTAGCATATCCTATCGACCCACACTCCATGAATTTTTCGGGAGATGACGCAGATGCAATCAAAAATTTGTTAGGTTGCGAAAGTTTATATTTGCGTTTTCCTATCGGAACATTGAAGTTGCACCATAGTCGAGAGTCTATTGAGTACAACAAGAAAACACAAGAAATTATTTTCAATAAAACTAGGGAAGTCCTTAGAGATATGAAGGAAATTGCAACCAACAAATTAAAGGATGCACAAGACTTGTGGGAAGCAAAGAGATTATATAATTCCATAGTAAATACTATGGATTACAATTTGCGAGGAATCTTCAAGGATGCGTTTTATTGGGATGGAATCAAGGTCGAGTCAGCGTATTTCTCCAAGGAGAGATTGCCTACGAGTGATTATCATACGGAAGATATGACCATAAAGGTCTACACCAAAAGAGAGGACGCAAATGTTACCAATGGGTACGCAGTAAAGACTCAAAAGGAGAGTTATGCTTATGCACAAAAAGGTTCTGTACTTGCGATAGATGATGTAGAATCTCCGCATGGTGGAGCATTGAGGGCGAGAACCATCTTTAATAGTGACGATAGTATTGAGTCGATTTATTGCATCAAGTTTAATAACGCAAAAATTCAGAAGCAATTCAATAAGAATCAGAACTTCGGCAAAGTTTCAGAGGAGAGTATTATAAGGTTTTCTGCAACCGACAAGGCGAAAGTCGTTCGTGGAGTCTCAAGCTATAATAAGGGCAACTCTAGGGCTAATATCGCCCTCTTTGAGTTTGACATGGAAGGTAGTAGACATTATCGGAATACTGATTGGTGGAACAATTCCACCTCAAAAGAAGTGGAGGACGGAGTTTTCGTTCCAATTTACAATTACAGGTTTGTGAATCCTTCAAGCAAGGAGGAGGTAATGACGCTCGATCAACTCAAAAATGCGTTAGCTGAACTAAAGGAAATGAAGGTTAAAATTCCCAAGGTCTATGGGGTCAGAGTTAAAGACATGGAAAAAGCTGAAGAATTAGGTTTGGAATCTCTCTCAACTTTCTACAAGAGAAAGGCAAAGAAACTACTTAATAACAAAGAAATTTTAGTTAAGGTAGCAAATCACGAGCAATTAGATGCTCACCACAGAGACACTTGGTATAACCTTGAAACCCATCAAACAGGTGGATTCTTTTCTTACTGCAAGAAAAACAATCTCTCAAAAGATAGTTTGATGTATAAATTCTTGGAGTTAAACTCAATCAAGGAGGCTCTCGCAGAAGATGTTCGTCCGTACAATCGCCTAATTACGCACTTGTGCAGGTTCGACAAAAATTATAAGGTTTCATCAGAAAAGGCTTCTTTTGATTATCTTTCAACAAGGGAATCGGTTCACAAGACCTACCCAATGATCCGACACCTCACCTTCTCAGATTGGGGAGATCACAAGGGGGATAAGGAAATGGGCTTGGAGTATGTTAAACAGATGGATAATTTAATGAAATCAGAACAAAGCAAGAAGATGGAGAAAGTGGCTTAAAAGCCCTTTCTCATTATTTTGAAAAAAAACTTGACAAACAATACAAACTAGACTATACTATAAGGATAATAAGTTAAAAAAGGTTAAAAAGAAAAAGATTACAATGAAAAAAGTACCATACAACATCACAGAAGATTCAATCGTAGTGGTTTGGGATGAAAAGCCCTACACCATCCGTAAGGACAACGCAAACTTTAGAGCATTGAGAAGTGCATTGTTTGAAGGTCGTTACGATGAGGTAGAGCAATACCTAGACATCAAAAAGGCGGTAGAGAATTTCGTAGATGGAAGTGTCGAAGTCAAGGAAGATTCAGTTTACTATCATGGTCATGCGTTGCATGGAGTGGTTGTAGACAAGTTGCTTGAGATGCTCCGAAGCGGAATGAAGGATTCTTCACCAATAGTTAATTACATCAAAAGATTGATGGAAAACCCCTCATCCAATTCGGTTGACCAACTTTATACCTTTCTTGGGTACAAGTCGCTTCCGATTACTCCCGAAGGTAAGATTTTGGGATACAAAGGAGTTCAGACTGATTTTTGGTCTAATACAGGCAATGCAGATACGATTGTCGTACAAGGCGAAACCAATGAGCGTCACCAAATCTACAATGGAGTCGGTGAAACCATCGAGATTCAGCGTAGATGCGTAGACGACAATAAGAATAATCATTGTTCTTTTGGACTTCATATTGGGTCTTACGACTATGCAGATGGTTGGGCAGGGGGCAATGGCAAGTTGCTTCTTGTTGAATTTGATCCTCAAGATGCGGTTTCCGTTCCTACGGATTGCAACTTTCAAAAATTAAGGGTAAGTAAGTACAAGGTGCTTGCAGACATTACCGATACTCGCCAAGAGCTTAATAAGGCAGTCTATGAGGCTAACAAGCCCATCTACGGCTCAAACGATGAAGATGATTTGTCGGACTTGGATGAGGAATGGGAAGAAGTCGAGCAAGATGATCTTGATGATTACGATGCAGACGAGTTAAACATACGAAATTATGTAGAGAATAAGCATGAGAATGGTGAAGAGCCAACACTCAAGCAAATTCAAAGCAGAATGAAAGGTTCGGGTTTGACTTGCGGAACAATCCTCAATATTCTTGAAAACCATGACTTTATGGTAGAGAATAATGAAGATAAGGCATTGTCTCAACAAAGGGTATTAATTTCTTAATCATGTGGTGTTTCGGGGATGGGCGTTTATTTTCCTTTTCGCCCTCCCCGATTCACTTTTTTTTCGGCATAAAGCATTTACTTAAATAAGATGAAAAACAAGACATTAGAAGATATTAAAACAATAGACGAATTAAAAGAGTTTGTAGGAGAAGATGAATTGAGTGAAGAAGAATGGATTGACTTAATTGCATTCGTAATAGAGAACAATAACAAAGAATCATAAGAACTTAATTTCAAATAAAAAATTAGTAATTTAGAATATAATTCACAATGAAGCAAAAAACACAAGAAAATATCAAGACACTTAGATATGTTGTTTACGATCAAAAAGGCAAATACATGAGTGCTTATAATTCACAAAGCAGAGCCTTTTCCTCGAAAGAAGCCTTTAAATGGGCAAAAATGACCGCAGACCATTGCAACGGAGTTGTTAGGGTTGTAAGAGAAGATGGTACAGAATACGGCATATACGAAGGTTATTCCAAATCATCTAGTAAAAAGCATAAGTAATTATATCTTATAGGAGAATAGACACAAAGCCGAAATACCTTTAAATTGTTGTTTAAATAGTCTTAAACTTAAATAACAGGTGGGTAAGGGTGGAGGAAAATGGGTCAATAGGGGATAGCCCGACTTCTATATATATCAAATAAAATAAACTTATTCTTTCTTAATTGCAAAAAAACCCATCTTAAATAATCTTAAACTTGATATGGCTCAAATAAAAATAAAAGGCAAAATTACAAAAAGTCAAGCGATAAATATTGTAACTGAATATGCCGAAAAACAAATAAGTCAAGTAAAAGATTGGCAATCAAATTATCCTTTTATGCCATTGACAAATAAAGAAGAAAAAGAATTGATGAAAGCGGAAAGAGCAATTAGAATTGTAAGAGATTTAAAGCCAAATAAAAAGCCGACTTAATTCAACAAAATTATGAATGCGATTCGGCTAAATAAATAAGAATCAAATTCAATCAAATAAAGTGGAACAATTAATTTTATATTTTATAATATTTTTAATTGTTTTTTTTGCGTTAGATGCTTTGCTCAAATAAAATGCGAATGGTTTTAGTTTAAATAAAAGAGTATACATAGTTATAAGAAAATATGAATGCGATTGGGCTAAATAAACATGATATGTCGATTAAAGAGAATTTTATAAACATATAGACTCAATGCCCCGACATAATTATAAACGATTTTGAGCGAAATAAAGAGTATTTGGGCATATAAGGACAAAAGCCAAAGATAGCCAAACAATATCAGCCGATTTAATTGCATTTAAAAAGGCATAAAGTAAGAAAAGGTTGGTTGTGGGAAAAAAAGCCTTGACAAGTGAGCTAATATTTGAGATAATATAAGCATGACAACGAAAAAGGAAGAACAACTAGACCTTACTCTTATTGAAAAGCATATTGAGATAGCCAAAGCTAATCCACTCAAGAGCGGAACTAAGAGCAAAGGTTATCGCAAGCCTACTGCTTCACCTAGCTTAGATAAATTTTTAAGCAAATTAAGCAAGGGAGCAATCAAGACTAATACAGAATATTGGGACTCTCTTACCATCAAGAATGATTTTGAGTATTTTCAAAGATGGGTTTTTGCCATCTGTTCTGTACATACCACATGGGAATCTAATGTTAAAGGATACAATCTTTTGATGAGCGACCTTTCTTGGACTATCAGTAAGGATCGCCTTACTGAGGTTATCAAGACTAGCGGATTGGGTATGTTTCACAGAAGGATTAAGGGTCTATGGCAACTCGTAGAAGGTTTCCGAAATGATCCCAAAGAGTTCTACAAGAGCGATTTAGAAAATTGGGAGGAGGCAAGGAATAGGTTAGTTGGACGAATTTATGGGTTAGGTTACGCCAAGACCACTTTCGCAATTACGCTTTCGTTTCCGACTCAAGCCAAACTCGTTTGCCTTGATGTTCACATTTTGCGTTTCATGGGTTACGATAGAGATGGCACTCCAAGTGGTAAATTCTATTTGGACATGGAGCAAGTATGGTTGAAGATTTGCCGTAAGCATAAGGTTAACCCTGCGGTTGTGCGAGAAATCTATTGGGACAGAGTGCAGAATAAAAGAAGTCCAAGATATTGGTCTTACTGCTTAGAGCAATGAACCCTAATTATACAGAAAAAATTATCGAACTACATGAAGCAATCGACTTTATCGTCACAGAAGGGACTGAAGATTTGTCGGAAGAGCATCTAGTAGAGGTGCATACGAGAATAGGTGGCGCGGAGCAATCGGTTAGCTTTTTCGAGGGAATAGATAATTACGATAGAATCATTTATGAGTTGACAACATTGCGAAATTGGCTTATAGTATATATACAAGATAAAACAGAATTTTAATATTATGGAAATTATAAAAGAATTAAGACAGGCAAGGTTGGAACGCATTGAAGAATTAGTTGATAATATAGCTGAACTCAATCCCGAAGCTATTTTGCTAGAACCACAAAGTTTTTACAATGGAACTATAATGGGATATAGCGAAGATGGCAGAGTAGTATATTCAGTCGATCAAATTCTAAGTGGTCATGTTAATCAAGATGATATGACCCATGAGGAAGCTATAGAATTTTTTGAGTTCAATACGATAGGAACATTTATGGGCATGGACAATCCCAATAAACCTGTCTTTATGTATGAACAATGAAGAGAGAAGAATATATCTGTAGGGACATTGCTTACAATAATGCAAAGGTGTTCGAATTATGCGGATACCCGAAAGCTTTAATTGCATTAGAAAAAAAGTGCAGCATACACAACAAGCACCGAAAGATAGGTAAAAGAAAATTAGTAAGAAGAAATGCAAACAAATTTGCACATAGTGCTTGACAAAACAACTAAACTGTGAGATAATATATACATAATGAAAATTAGATACGATGAAAACTACTTGGAAATCGGAGACTTTCGCCTCATTCGTGTGGACGATTGGAATGTTGAGCTTCAAGAATTAAATGAAAAAGGATGGGAATTCGTTGGATATTACGGAGACTTGGCGAATGCAGTTCGTGTGACATTCGTACATACTATGAATAAAATTCGTAGAACGCTTAAAGCCGAAGACCCGAATCATCCATATCTTGAGATGTATGGAGATGTTGAAGAAGTTGGGGGCAAGGTGAAAGCAAGTTGCTCCAACAAGGCATTAGGCATGGAGCATTTGCCCATAGCAAAGCTTCGCAAGCTTAAAGAGCAAGGCATAAGCCCAACAGGAGAATAAAATGACTTATTGTGTTTATGGAGCTTGCAGAGTTGACTTAGAACCAAAAAATTGCGATCAGTTAATTGCAATAAATATAAAGGTAGGTAAGACTACTCAAGAGTCGGAGACATATAACTACCCAACTCCCGCAGACAAGAGAATGAGCCAACATTGGACTCAATATCACAACGGAGATACTGCATCAATATGCCACAAGCATAAACATAATATTGATAATGGTAAATACGAATACGATTATTGGGTAAATTGGGGTTTTGGGGGGACGAGACCTCTTTGTGAGAATAATTTATTTTATGATTCGTACGAGAACGACTGTGTGTCAATGCTGAAAGCAGAACAGGTTTTACACAATACAATAAGAAAATGGGCGAAAAAATTCACAAATACTCAAACTAAGATTGTACTGCATGAAGGTCTACCCTATAAGGAAGATGGATCATTTAATAAACTCACAAACCCTTACCCCGCCATTGGGGGAGAACCGACAAATGAGATTTTTCTTAAACAATTAGAAGAGAGAATCAAAAATGGGCTTGAGAGCGAAAAACAAAAAAAGTTAAAGTACAACAAGGAGCAGTTGGAGAAAAAGACAAAAGAACTTTCTGATCTTGGAGTTTCGTTTGAGGCTCAAATGCAGAAAATTAATGAAATTTCTATATAAAATGCTTGACAAACCAAGCTATATATGAGATAATACTTGTATGATGACAAAAACACTACCAAAACTATTTAAGATTGA
>MDTC01001526.1_pt1 | contig 26859 bp, 21 predicted proteins | sample 811181 | NCBI WGS metagenome assembly MDTC01 (sample SAMN05326644, study PRJNA326480) | marine metagenome | isolation source: seawater | place: Pacific Ocean: North | collected 2011
AAGACAATGATCGCGGTGACTAACGGGCCCCAGCGCCCGAGGCTCCGCACGACGCAACGCGGCGTGTGGAGTGGCCCTGGGGCGCACCCCGACCATCGAGCAAGATCACAACAATCAAGACCTGACGGTGTCGTCGCCCCCTCCCGGAAGGATCCTGATGGCCACCCCTCCCCGCCTGGTTGCGTTCGATCTGGATGACACTCTCGCTCCCTCGAAGAGCGCGATCGATCCGCGCATGGGCGATCTGCTCGTCGCTCTCGCCGCACGCGTCGAGGTCGCGATCATCTCGGGTGGGCAGCTCGCGCAGTTCACGATGCAGGTCGTCGACCGTCTTCCCGAGGCCTCAGCTGACACGCTCGCTCGGCTGCACCTGCTCCCCACCTGCGGCACGCAGTACTACCGGCTGAGCACTGACGGTATCGACACGATCTACGCCCACTCGCTCGCCGACGATGAGAAGCAGCGCGCCATCACCGCCGTCGAGGAGGAGGCCAAGCGTCTGGGGCTGTGGGAGTCCGAGACCTGGGGCGAGATCCTCGAAGACCGCGGCTCGCAGATCACGTTCTCCGCCCTCGGGCAGCAGGCCCCTGTCGACGCGAAAATGGCCTGGGATCCGACGGGTGAAAAGAAGAACCGGCTCCGCGAAGCAGTTGCCGCTCGCGTGCCAGACCTCGAGGTGCGCTCGGGCGGATCGACATCCGTCGATATCACCGCGCGCGGAATCGATAAGGCCTACGGGATGCGTCAGCTCGCCGATCAGACCGGCATCGCGCTCGACGACATGCTCTTCGTCGGTGACCGTCTCGACCCGGACGGCAACGACTACCCCGTGCTCGCCATGGGCGTCACCTGCCAGGCTGTCGAGGGCTGGGAAGACACCGCCGAGTTCCTCGAGGCGCTCATCCCGACGCTGCCTACTCCGTCGGAGCGGTAACCGTCGCGTAGTAGCCGCGGATGTGGTCGGTTACTGCGGCACGCGCAGCTTCGGCCTGGCCCTCGCCGATGAGCTCGACGATCCGGTGGTGCTCGTGGCGCAGGCGGGAAGCAGCGCCGTCCCAGTCGGCGATTCGACGGATGCCCCGCGCCACATATCCCTCAATCGCGTCACGGAGGCCTCCCATCATCGCCACCGTGACGCCGTTGCCTGCAGCTTCGGCCAGCGCAAGATGCAGTTGGGCATCAAGGGCGACGAACTCTTCGGGGCTCAGCGACTCGTCATCCATCGCGGCCAGCACCCGCTGAACGTCGACGAGCACGGGCGACTCTGCGGACGCGAGGTCGGCAACGACAGCCGATTCGAGCGCAATACGGGTCTGGACGACATCCTCGACTGCGAAACTCTGCGCCGCCAGCTGCAGCCGCAGCAGCGCCGACATGCCGCCGGACGGCGTGCCGATGATGATCGCACCGGCAGTCGGGCCTGAACCCGTCCCGGTGCGGATCAGCCCCATCACCTCGAGCACCCGCAGCGCCTCGCGAACACTCGATCTGCCGACACCGAGGGTCGTCGCCAACTCGCGCTCGGGCGGCAGGCGGTCGCCGGGACCGAGTTCTCCACTCATCAGATCGCTCTCGATCCGATCCAGCACGATCCGCCAGGCCTTGGCCGGGGCATCCGTCACAGGCACTCCTTCGTCTGCCTCAGGCTACCCAGTGGTCTGACCACCACCAAACGCGCACGCGCGATGACCACGCAAAACCCCTGCGCCGACGCTAGCGTGGGGGCATGGATCCCCTCCTTGTCGTCATCGGCATCGCCGCCGCTGTCTCACTGTTCTGCTGGGTCGCCTCGATCATCACGAAAGACACCTCGTGGGTCGACCGGCTGTGGTCGATCGTGCCCGCAGTCTACGTGTGGGTGTTCGCGGTCGCCGCACTCGTGGCCGGCGAGGATGCGACGCGTCTGGTGGTCATGGCGGTCCTCGTCACCGCCTGGGGTGCACGCTTGACGTTCAACTTCGCCCGCAAGGGCGGCTACACCGGGATGGAGGACTACCGGTGGGCGATCCTGCGGGCCCGGATGTCGCCCGCGCAGTTCCAACTCTTCAACGTGTTCTTCATCGTGCTGTACCAGAACGCGCTGCTCGTGCTGATCTCCCTCCCCGCCCTCATCGCGTGGCAGAATCCGACGCCCTTCACCGGATGGGATGCCGCCTTCGCCGCACTGTTCGTGCTGTTCCTCGCCGGCGAGTTCATCGCCGATCAGCAACAGTGGGACTTCCACAAGGCCAAGCACGCTGCGGGCGGTACCCTCGAGCCCGGATTCCTCACTACCGGACTGTGGCGCTACAGCCGGCATCCGAACTTCTTCTTCGAGCAGGCGCAGTGGTGGGCGTTCTACGCGCTCGGCGCCACAGCGGCCGTCACCGCCGGCGCGGGACTCTGGGGCGGCGCCATCAACTGGACGATCATCGGCGCCGCACTGCTGACCGTCCTGTTTATCGGCTCCACAGTGTTCACCGAGTCGATCTCGGCATCCAAGTACCCGGAATACACGCAGTACCAGCGGACGACATCGATGCTGGTACCGCTGCCGCCGCGTCAGCGGCCTGCCGAAGCCAACGCCTGAGGCCGCCGCGGACGGAGGGGCTCAGCGTCCGTCGATGCGCCCGCCGGACTCGCGCAGGTAGCACTCGGCGCACATCGACTCGTACGTGACCCGGTCTGTCGAGAGCTCGTCGATCGCGACCTGATCACCGTCGAAGACGAACCTCCCGCCGACCAGACGGGCGTTGAAGATCGCCTTACGGCCGCACCGACAGATCGTCTTGAGCTCTTCGAGCGAGTGGGCGAGCTCAAGAAGCCGTCGCGATCCCGGGAACGCGTGGGTGCGAAAGTCAGTGCGGATGCCGTACGCGAGCACCGGTACACCATCGAGCACGACGATCCGGAGCAGATCGTCGACCTGCTCGGGTGTGAGGAACTGCGCCTCGTCGATGAGGAGACATGCGACATCCGTGCGACGGCCTTCGGCTTCGGGAACGAGCGCTTCGTTTTCGCGGCGAACCAACTGTTCCCGGTGGTGCGCGAACAGCTCACGCAGGTCAGCGACGGGAGGGATGAGGAAGTCCACGGGACGCGTCACACCGAGCCGGCTCGAGATGTGATCGGCTTCCTTCGTGTCGATTGCGGGTTTGGCCAGCAGCACGTGCTGACCGCGCTCCTCGTAGTTGTACGCCGCCTGCAGCAGGGCGGTGGACTTTCCGGAGTTCATCGCTCCGTACCGGAAGTACAGCTTCGCCACGTTCGGATCTCAGCTCGACGGATAGGCGAGCATTACGCCTTCAGCGCGAGGACGTTCGCGGTCTCGGCAAGGGTCTGCTGCGCGGCATCCGGGTTGCTGTTGAGGTGCCCGCCGTAGCTCGGGATGAGGTCGCGCAGCGTCCCCTCCCACTCGTCGATGCGGTCGGGGAAACTCGACTTCAGGATGCCCAGCATGATCGCCACGGCAGTCGAGGCACCCGGGGAGGCACCCAAGAGGCCGGCGATCGTGCCGTCGGCCGAACTCACGACCTCGGTGCCGAACTGCAGCACGCCGCCCTTCTCGGGATCCTTCTTCATCACCTGGGCGCGCTGGCCGGCGTTCAGGAGCATCCAGTCCTCGTCCTTGGCGGTCGGCATGAAGGTGCGGAGGCTGTCGACCTTGCGCCTCTTGTTCTTGAGGAGCTCTCCGATCAGGTACCGGATGAGGCTTGGATTGTCGATTGCGACCTTGATCATCGGCCACAGATTGCCGGGGCGAACCTGGGCGATGATGTCGAATATCGAGCCGCGCTTGAGGAACTTCGGACTGAACGTCGCGAACGGTCCGAACAGCAGCGAGGTCTCACCATCGACGACGCGAGTGTCAAGGTGCGGCACCGACATGGGCGGCGCACCGACGGATGCCTGCGAGTAGACCTTCGCGCGGTGCTGGGCCACCAGGGCGGGGTTGCTGGTCTTGAGCCACTGCCCACCGATCGGGAAGACGCCGTATCCCTTGATCTCGGGGATACCGGATTTCTGCAGAAGCTTGATTGCCCATCCGCCCGCGCCGACGAACACGAAGCGTGCCCGCGTCTTGCCGGGAGTGCGACCGACCTGGTTGCGCCACGACACCTCCCAGGTGCCGTCCTTCAGCTTCTTCAGTCCCGTCACCTGGCGGTCGGTCACGACCCGACCACCATGCTGCTTCAGGTTGTCGAACAGCTGTCTGGTGAGGGCACCGAAGTCGACATCCGTGCCGGCCGGGACGCGCGTCGCCGCGAACGGCTCGTCGCTCGCGAGACGCTTCTGCATGAGCAGCGGAGCCCACTGGTTGATGACCCGAGAGTCTTCGCTGTACTCGATCCCGGCGAACAGCGGCTGCGTCTTCAGCGCCTCGTAGCGGCGCTTGAGGTACGCGACATCCTTCTCGCCGCGCACGAATGTCATGTGCGGCGTCGAGTTGATAAACGTCGACGGTTCGTCCAGGATGCCGCGCTCGACCAGCGATGCCCAGAATTGGCGGCTGAGCTGGAACTGCTCATTGATCGAGATCGCCTTGGCTGGATCCACGCTGCCGTCGGCTGCCGCCGGCATGTAGTTCAGCTCGCACAGGGCGGCATGCCCCGTCCCGGCGTTGTTCCAGGCGTTTGAGCTTTCCAGGGCGACATCGCCCAGCCGCTCATAGACCTCGATGGTCCAGTCGGGTTCGAGTTGGGAGATGAAGGTGCCCAGGGTGGCGCTCATCACACCGCCACCGATCAGCAGGACGTCGACGGGTTCGGTCACCGGTCAAGTCTACGGGCGGCTGGAACGATATCTCGACGTCGAGAGATCGGGATCAGACCTGTGCACCCAGACGCGCGGCGACCAGCTCAGCGATCTGAACGGCATTGAGCGCTGCACCCTTACGGAGGTTGTCGTTGCTGATGAACAGCACGAGCCCCTTGCCCTCGGGAGCGGACTGGTCGGCGCGGATGCGTCCCACGAAGCTGGGGTCCTTGCCTGCGGCCTGAAGCGGCGTCGGCACCTCGTCGAGGCTGACGCCCGGAGCGTCGGCGAGGATCTCCCGCGCACGTTCGGGCGTGATCTCGCGCGCGAATTCGGCATTGATGCTCAGCGAATGCCCGGTGAACACGGGAACGCGCACGCACGTTCCCGCGACGCGGAGGTCGGGGAGCTCGAGGATCTTGCGGCTCTCGTTGCGGAGCTTCTTCTCTTCGTCGGTCTCGTTCTGGCCATCGTCGACGAGGTTGCCGGCGAACGGGATGACGTCGAACGCGATGGGCGCAACGTACTTCTCGGGCTGCGGAAAATCGACAGCTGAGCCGTCGTGCACGAGGCGCAGGGTGTCGCCCTGGGCGAGCACACCCTCGACCTGGCCGAGCAGCTCCTGCGCGCCGGCAAGGCCCGAGCCGCTCACTGCCTGGTAGGTCGAGACGATGAGGCGTTCGAGCCCGGCTTCGGCATCCAGCACCTTCAGCACCGGCATCGCGGCCATCGTCGTGCAGTTGGGGTTCGCGATGATTCCCTTGACCGCCTGGTCGATCGCGTGCGGATTGACCTCGCTCACGACGAGGGGAACCTCGGGGTCCATGCGCCAGGCGCTGGAGTTGTCGATAACGGTGGCACCAGCCGCCGCAAAGCGCGGTGCGTGGGCACGGCTGCCGGTCGCTCCGGCCGAGAACAGGGCGATGTCGATGCCCGCCGGGTCGGCGGTTGCGACGTCCTCGATGATGACGGTGTGACCGCCGAACTCGACAGCGCTGCCGGCAGATCGAGCGGTGGCGAACAGCCGCAGCTCCCCGATCGGGAACGACCGCTCCGCGAGAATCTCGCGCATCACGGTGCCGACCTGGCCGGTGGCGCCGACGACGGCGACGGAGAGTCCTGAATCGGAGATGCGGGTCATTGTGCTTCCTCGTCCGTTCCGCTGTCACAGAACGATGCGCACGGCGGTCGTGGACCGCCGTCTGTGACAGTGGAGCTGGTGCGGTGCGAGCCGCGGGTGGTGCGACTGCGGGGTTGCAGAGAGTTTAGCGGCCGGTGCCGGCGTAGACGGTGGCGGCACTGTCGGCATCCAGCCCGTAGGCGGTGTGCACGACGCGAGCCGCCTCGGCGATGTCGGAGCCGCGAAGCACCACCGAGATCCGGATCTCGGAGGTCGAGATCATCTCGATGTTGATCCCCGCAACGCTCAGCGCCTCGAAGAGGGTCGCTGATACGCCCGAATGCGTGCGCATCCCCGCACCGACCACCGAGAGCTTGCCGATCTGGTCGTCGTGCACGAGGCTTTCGAAGCCGACCTCGCTCTGGTCGGCGGCGAGCGCCTTCAGCGCCGGCGCGGCATCCTGCTTGGGGAGCGTGAAGGAGATATCGGTGCGTCCGGTGGCGGCAGCCGACACGTTCTGCACGATCATGTCGACGTTCGCACCCGACTTGGCGACGATCTTGAAGATCTCGGCTGCCTTGCCGGGCACATCCGGGACGCCGATGACGGTGATCTTGGCCTGACCGAGGTCGGTGGCGACCCCCGCGACGATGGGTTCTTCCATGGTGACTCCCTCCGGAGCATCGGGACGGGACTGGCCCGGCCCCAGGACGTAGGTGCCCTCGCTCGAGCTGAACGTCGACCGGGCATGAATGAGGACGCCGTGACGGCGGGCATATTCGACGGCGCGGATGTAGAGCACCTTCGCACCATTGGCGGCGAGCTCCAGCATCTCTTCGCTGGAGACGACATCAAGCTTTCGCGCCATCGGCACGACGCGCGGGTCGGCGGTGAAGATCCCGTCCACGTCGCTGTAGATCTCGCAGACGTCGGCCTCGAGGGCCGCTGCGAGCGCCACAGCGGTCGTGTCGGAGCCACCGCGGCCGAGGGTCGTGATGTCACGGGTGTCTCGGTTGAAGCCTTGGAAGCCGGCCACGATCACGATGGCGCCCTCGTCGAGAGCCTCGCGGAGTCGAATGGGAGTGACATCGACGATGCGGGCGGCGCCGTGCGTGGCATCCGTGATCATGCCGGCTTGACTTCCGGTGAACGAACGCGCCTCGAAACCCATCGATGAGATCGCCATCGCCAGCAACGCCATTGAGATCCGCTCACCGCTCGAAAGCAGCATGTCGAGCTCGCGCGGAGCGGGAATCGGTGCGACCTGGCCCGCGAGGTCGAGAAGCTCGTCGGTCGTGTCGCCCATGGCGCTCACGGCGACAACGACGTCGTGACCGGCACGACGTGTGTCGACGATCCGTTTGGCGACGCGCTTGATGCTCTCGGCGTCGGCCACCGACGACCCACCGTACTTCTGGACGATCAGCGCCACATGCAACTCCCGGGATGACAGGCTCGGATGCCGAACCCAGCGACCCATTCTACGGAGGCGCACATGCCGAACACGTCATGGGGACCGTCGGCGCCAGGTAGCACCGGAACGCGGCACGTAGGGTGGACGAAGCCATCCGTGACGACCTGGGAGCTTCCGCCATGCAACGTCGGCGTCGCCTACCGAATCCACTTGGCCGCCTCTTCCGTATCTCCGCAGACGCCTACCCGGCGACCGAAGCGCTTCCGATCGTCGATGACGCCGCTGCGGTGCGCATCCTCGACTTCGCCGTCCGCTTGGGCGAGACGATGCTGGTGACTGGGGCTCCCGCCTCAGAGGTGACCTTTGCGATCGTGCGCGCCGCCGGCGCGTACGGTCTACATCCGGTGCACGTGGATGTCACATACAACTCGATCACTGCTGCCTATCACCGCAGTGGCGAAGACCGTCCGATCACGCTTTTGCGCGTTGTCCGGGCGGCGGCTCCCGACTACGAGAAACTGCTGCGACTGCAGGCGCTCCTGAACGAGGTCACGAGCGGCCTTGCGCTACCGGAGTCGCGGGCGCGCCTGACCGGGATCCGACGAACACCTTTCTCCCGTCGACCGATCATCGTGGTCGCAGCGCAGGGCCTGCTCGCCGTGGGCGTTGCGATCATGTTCGGCGGCAATCCCGTTGTGACGGTTCTCGCGTTCCTCGCTGCAGCCCTCGCCGCGCTCACACAATTCGGTCTCGCGCGGGCACGGGTGCCGTTCTTTTTCAGCCAGATCACCGCCGCCGCAGTCCTGACGCTGTTCGCATCGCTCGCTCCCGCGCTGGCTGGAACAGGCCTGCCGGGCGCCGCTGACGCACGCCCCTCCGTCATCGTCGCCTCAGCGATCGTGTTGATGCTCGCCGGCCTCACCGTCGTGGGAGCAGCCCAGGATGCGATCGACGGGTTCGCCCTCACCGCATCGGGACGCATCCTGGAACTGACCACTCAGACGCTCGGCGTTGTCATCGGCATCCTGGTGGGTCTGCAGGTCGCCAGCCTTATCGGGCTCACCGTCGATCCTCCGAGCGAGGCTCTCCCCCTCGGCGCCATCCCGCTGCAGTTCCTGGGCGCCGCACTGATCGCCGTATCGGTGGCGGTCATCAACGGGTCAGGGATGCGGATCATCCTCGTCAGCGCGGCACTAAGCGTCGCAGCCTGGACCGGCTACCTTCTGGCGTCGCTCATCGGCCTCGACACCGCCGCAGCATGCGGCGTGGGCGCCCTCGCCGGCAGCTTCATCGGCATCCTGCTCGCCTACCGCCTCCACGTGCCGTCGGTAGCCGTGACGGCGGCAGCCATCTTGCCAATGGTGCCCGGTGCGATGGTCTTCCGGGGCCTGCTCACGCTGGTGCAGTCAGGTGAGGACCCGGCTCACATGCTCGTGGGGTTCGGGACACTCGTGAACGCCGGAGTGATCGGTATCGCACTGGCTGTCGGCGCATCACTGGGCATCTACCTCGGGCAGCCGGTGCGGGCGACCCTCACGAGTGTCATGAACGCGCGCGCCCGGTTCCGCATCTGAGAAGCCGGGTTCTGCTGACCCGACTCAGATCGAGCGACGACCCTCGAAGGCGCGACCGAGCGTGACCTCGTCGGCGTACTCGAGATCACCACCGACCGGCAGACCCGAGGCGAGTCTCGTGACTGTGATCTGCAGGGAGGTCAGCAGGCGCGACAGGTAGGTCGCTGTAGCTTCACCCTCGAGGTTCGGGTTGGTGGCAAGGATGACTTCCTGAACCGTACCGTCGGCAAGTCGCTGCATGAGCTGCGCGATGCGCAGATCGTCGGGACCGACACCCGCGATCGGGCTGATCGCCCCGCCGAGGACGTGGTAGAGCCCGCGGAACTCGCGCGTGCGCTCGATCGCCGCGACATCCTTCGCGTCCTCGACGACGCAAATCAGCGTCTGGTTGCGGCGAGGGTCGCGGCAGATGCTGCAGCGATCCTGCTCCGATACATTGCCGCAGAGCTCACAGAACCGAACCTTTTCCCGCACCTCGGCGAGCACCTGCGACAGTCGCGACACATCGAACGACGGGGTCTGCAGGATGTGAAATGCGATGCGCTGCGCCGACTTCGGCCCGATACCGGGAAGCCGACCGAGCTCGTCGATGAGGTCTTGGACGATGCCGTCGTACATGCTCAGCCGAACCTCGTGGGTGATGCGTGCGGTTCTTCACGGATGAAGCGCGCCCCCAGCAGCTGGCGCACCACCGCCTCCCCGTAGCGCTGCGTTCCGTCGGGAGCCCGGGCGATCCGCTGTGCGACGACAGGCGCCTGCTCGGGGGCGACATCCAGATCGACACCCTCGCTGTCATCATCGTCGGCTGAGGGCTCATCAGCATCGAGGACGTCGCCCTCCCGGGGAGCCGGAAGCTGCACAGCGAGACCGACCGGCGCATCCTCGGGCTCGTCATCGACCGCGAGAGAAGGCGCAAGGACCGCGGTCGGCGCTTCGGACGAGGGGATGGGGGCGACCGCCCAGTCCGTCACGGCGGGAGCTGCGGCAGCCGCTGTCGTTCCGCCGCGAGGCTGCGCTGTCGTTCCGCCGCCACGAGGCGGGGCCGGCGTGCCGCCTCCGGGCTGTGCACTCGCGCCGCCGCCGGGCTGCGGCGTCCGGGGCGCCTCGCCCGGGCCCGGCCCGCCAGTAGGCCCGCCGTCTGAGGGGCCTGACGAGTCCGAGGGTCCGCCCGCGGGGTCGTGCTTGGCAAGGTACTTCACCCGGATGCCAAGAACCTGCTTGATCGCGGTGCGAAGATCTTCGCTGGGTCCTGCGCCGGCAAGAAGATGCTTGAACTTGGCGACGTCGGAAGCGTTCGCGAACGTGAGGGTGAGCACGTCGCCCGAGAAATCGGCAACTGTCGCGACAGACACCAGCAACCATGACGAGCGACTGATGCCCTCCAGCGCGGCAAGTACCGCAGCCCACTGCTCCCGAACCACGCCCAGCGTCACCGGCTCGGTCAGTGGCGCGGGAGGCACTGTCGCAACGCTCGTCTCCGAAACGCTCGCTTCCGTAGGCGCGGGCGAGGGAGTGGGAGCAGCAGGGGCCGGAGCAGCGGCGGGCGCCGGGGCAGCAGCGGCCGCAGGGGCAGGGGAAGCAGCTGGAGCGGGTGCCGGGGCAGCGGCCGCAGGGGCCGGGGAAGCAGCTGGAGCGGCGGCGGCCAGCGCCAGAACGCGCGCGCACATGAGCTCGAGCTGCAGTCGCGGTGAGGTGGCACCGGTCATCTCGTCGAGCGCGGCGACAACGACATCCGCTGTGCGCGAGAGCCGTTGAGCGCCGAACCGGTCTGCTTGCGCCGACATCCGCTGGAGGTCTTCGGGGGATGCGCCCCGTAGCACTGCTGCGGCGCCGTCCCCCGTCGCGGCGACGACGATGAGGTCGCGCAGCCGTTCCAGAAGATCGTCGACGAAGCGGCGCGGGTCTTGCCCGGTCTGTACAACCCGGTCGACGGCGGCGAAGACGGCACCGGCGTCGGATGCCGCGAGCGCGTCGACGATCTCGTCGAGAAGCTCGGCATGCGTGTACCCGAGAAGTGCGACCGCGCGTTCGTACGTGACGGCGCCTTCCGAGCCCGCGATGAGTTGGTCGAGCAGCGACAGCGTGTCTCGCGGGGACCCGCCGCCGGCGCGGACGACCAGGGGCAGCACACCGGGATCGACGACCACGCCCTCGCTCTCGCAGAGCGAGCCCACATACTCGAGCATCGCCGCCGGCGGGACGAGTCGGAACGGGTAGTGGTGCGTGCGCGACCGGATCGTGCCGATGACTTTCTCAGGCTCGGTCGTGGCGAAGATGAACTTCACGTGATCGGGAGGCTCTTCGACGAGTTTGAGCAGGGCGTTGAATCCCTGCGGCGTCACCATGTGCGCCTCGTCGAGGATGAAGATCTTGAACCGATCACGTGCGGGTGCGAAGACGGCGCGCTCCCGCAGATCGCGTGCGTCATCGACACCGTTGTGGCTGGCGGCGTCGATCTCGACGACATCCAGGGATCCCCCGCCGCCGCGTCCGAGCTCGATGCAGCTCTCGCACGTACCGCAGGGGGTGTCGGTCGGTCCCTGGGCACAGTTCAGGCACCGCGCGAGGATGCGCGCCGAGGTCGTCTTGCCGCACCCGCGAGGCCCGGAGAACAGGTAGGCGTGCCCGACGCGGTCGCCCCGCAGCGCGGTCATGAGCGGTTCGGTGACCTGACTCTGCCCGATCATCTCGCCGAACGCCTCGGGGCGATACCGGCGGTACAGGGCGGTGGTCATTCGTCCAGCCTAGGGCGTGGTCACGACATCGGGTCAGCGGCCTGCGGCAGCTGATCCGGCACGCTCTCGAACGTCTCCGGCGACCCCACGATCGGGATCGAGGTCGTGACGACCGGCACGGATGCCGACAGCAGCGACCCGTCGTCGCGGGTGACATCCGCGAACTGACGAATCGAGGGTCGGCCGGGAATCACCGGACCCTGATCGGCAAGCGGAATCATCAGCTCTTGCTCGGGGTCGATGACGTACTGAGCGCCCCGCACCGAGAACGAGACGCTCTGCCCCGGCCCCGCCGCGAACCACATCCGGTCGCGGGCGATCGTCACCTGCAGCCGCGTGCCCTGCCAGTGCAGCGTGAAGGAGAGCTCCGGCCAGTCGGCAGGCAGCCGCGGATCGAAGCTCAACTCCCCGAAGTGGTCGCGCATACCTCCGAATCCACTGACCAGCGCGGTCCAGACGCCGCCGGCCGAGGCGACGTGCACGCCATCCGCGGCATTGTGATGCAGGTCGCCGAGATCGACATAGATCGAGTCGAGGAAGTACCTCAGGGCGAGGTCCTGGTAGCCGACCTCGGCAGCGAGGATCGCCTGCACGACTGCCGACAGCGTCGAGTCCCCCGTCGTCAGGGGGTCGTAGTACTCGAAGTCGGCCAGCTTCTCTTCGGCGGTGAAGTGGTTGCCCTGCAAGAACAGCGCCAGCACCACGTCGGCTTGCTTGAGCACCTGGTACCGGTAGATCACCAGCGGGTGGAAGTGCAGCAGCAGCGGCCGCTGGTCGGGCGATGTGTTCTCGAGGTCCCAGACTTCCTTTTCGAGGAAAACGGCGTCCTGGGGGTGGATGCCGAAGGCATCGCTGAACGGGATGTTCATCGCCTCAGCCGCGGCCTCCCACGCCTCGACCTCGTGCTCCCCCAGGCCCAGGCGATCCACCATGAGGCGGTAATCCTCGGGAGCGTCCAGGGCCATGTCGCGCAACGTGTGGGCAGCGAAACGCAGGTTGAAGCGCGCCATGACGTTCGTGAAGAGGTTGTCGTTGACGACTGTCGTGTACTCGTCGGGCCCCGTCACACCGTGGATGTGGAACGACCGCTCGGAGTCGAGTTCCGTCTCACGCCAGAACCCGAGGCTCGCCCACATCCGGGCGGTCTCGACGGCGATATCGACGCCTTCGCGATAGAGGAACTCGGTGTCGCCCGTCGCCCGCACATACTTCGCGAGGGCAAAACTCACGTCGGCATTGATGTGGTACTGAGCGGTGCCAGCGGCGTAATAGGCCGAGGCCTCCTCACCGTTGATCGTGCGCCACGGGAAGAGCACCCCGGCCTCGTTGAGTTGACGCGCGCGCCGACGCGCGGCGGGAAGCATGAGGTACCGCATCCGCAGTGCGTTTCGCGCCCACTGCGGGGTCGTATAAGCCAAGAACGGCAGCACGTAGATCTCGGTGTCCCAAAAGTAGTGACCCGAGTAGCCCGACCCCGAGACACCCTTCGCGGGGACGCCGAGCCCATCGGCCCGCGCGGCAGCCTGGGCGAGCTGGAAGAGGCACCAGCGGGTCGCCTGCTGCAGATCGTCATGGCCGCCGATCCGAACGTCCGAACGCTCCCAGAACGCATCCAGCCATTCGCGCTGGCGCGTGAAGAACGTATCGACGCCCTCGGCCTCCGCGCGATCAAGGGTCCTGCGGCACCGATCGACCAGTTCCCGAGCGGGCACACCGCGCGAGGTGTGGTAGCTCACGAGCTTGGTGACGGTGACCGGCACGCCGGCCTTCGCCCGGACGCGGAAGACGTTCTTGGCGATGTCGGGTTCGATCAGGCAGCGGGGGTCGTACTCGTTGTCGGTGGTGATGATGTGGTCGGCCACGACCGCGATCGTCATCTCGGATTCGGATGCCTTGTAGGCCAGCGCCGACCGCGTGCCGTCCTGCCAGTACTCCTGTGGCTGCAGAACGCGCTGGTGGATCCGCTCGGCCCGGCGCGGATCGAATCCCGCCTTCTTGGGTGCGACGGGAGTTCCGCCGTAGACGTCCTCGCCGTCTTGCCGGTTGATGATCTGACAGCTGATGGTGACCGGCGCATCGGCGTTCAGGACCGTGACGGTCTGCCGAAGGATCGCAAGGTGCTTCTCCTCGAACGACACCAGCCGATCATCCTCGATCAGCACCTCTTTGCCCGACGGTGTCACCCACAGGATCCGCCGACGCATGACGCCGTCGCGCAGATCGAGGACACGCTCGTACTCACGCACATCGGCGATGTCGAGTGACAGCGGCTCGTCGTCGACGTAGACCCGCATGATCTTGGCATCCGGGGCGTTGATGATCGTCTGGCCGACCTCGGCGAACCCATACGCCTGCTCCGCATGCCGGATCGGGAAGACTTCGTGGAAGCCGTTGATGAAGGTGCCGTGCTCGTGCGCGAAGCGACCCTCGGGGCTGTTGCCCCGCAAGCCCAGGTAGCCGTTACCGACGGCGAAGAGTGTCTCGGAGACCCCGACCTCGTCGTGCGAGTAGCTCGTCTCGACGAGCCGCCATGGGTCGATGGGGTAGCGATCACGATCGATCACGCGGACTCCTCCGGTTCGGGTGCGAGAGCAGCGGTAGGGATGCCGGCACCGTCGCCGTCGAGGAACTCGGCCAGATCGGAGACCACCACGTGTGCGCCAGCGTCGCGCAGCACCTCGGCTCCGACGCCACGGTCGACGCCGACCACGAGCGCGAATCCGCCAGCAGCCGCGGAACGTACCCCTGACAGGGCATCTTCGACGGCCGCGCTGGATGCCGGGTCGACACCGAGCATCGCAGCAGCCTCGACGAACACGTCGGGGGCGGGCTTGGAGGCCAGCCCGTCGCGTTCGGCGATGACGCCGTCCATGATCACCTCGAAGCGATCGATAATGCCGGCGGCAGTGAGCACTTCCCGGGCGTTCTTGGAACTCGAGACCACCGCGATCCGGGTACCGGCATCCCGCAGCACGTCCAGCAGCGCGAGCGAGCCCGGATACGGCGCGATTCCTTCGCTTCGCAGCACGCTCTCGAAGACAGCGTTCTTGCGGTTGCCGATGCCGCAGACGGTGTCGATCTCAGGCGAGTCGCTCGGGTCGCCCCAGGGTACTTCGACATCACGGCTCCACAGCAGGCTCGCGACGCCGTCGTAGCGCTTCTTGCCGTCGAGGTGCTCGAAGTAGTCACGCTCGGTGTACTCGGGCGTGATGTTCCACGCCGCGAAGAGCTCCTGAAACATCGCCTGCCACGCATGCATGTGCACCTCGGCGGTCGGTGTCAGCACCCCGTCCAGATCGAAGAGCACCGCATCGTAGGCGGTGAGATCGGGAAGAGCGTCGGCCACAGGAATCCTCCCGGCGGGTGGCGATGTCGAAAGCATTGGCACGAGCCACGGCAATAGGTCGGGTACGGCTGACGCCGTGGTGCAAGCGTAGTAGTTCGACCCTGCCGCAATGCTGGTTTGCGGGCGCTCAGCCCTGCGCGACGCCCAGAGTTTGCCGAGCGATCTCGAGTTCTTCATTGGTCGGTACGACCAGGACGCTCACCTCAGACGCATCGGTCGAGATACGACGGATGCCGCGCTCCCGCCGCTCGTTGCGTTCGGGGTCGATCTCCACTCCCGCAAAGCCGAGGGTTTCGAGGGCCGCCGCACGGATGATGGGCGAGTTCTCGCCGACGCCGGCGGTGAAGGAAATGACATCCACGCCGCCGAGCTGCGCGAGATACGCACCGGCGTAGGTGCGCAGGCGATGGATGTAGACGTCGAAGGCCAGCGTCGCCGCCTCATCGCCGTCCTCGCGTCGCTGTTCGATGTCGCGCATGTCGGAGGCCCCCGCCAGGCCGAGCAGTCCCGAGCGCTTGTTGAGCAGATCGTCGAGGTCGTCGATCGAGAGCCCCGCGCGTCGCGCAAGCTGGAACACGATGGCCGGGTCGACGTCGCCCGAACGGGTGCCCATGACAAGTCCCTCCAGCGGTGTGAGCCCCATGGACGTGTCGACCGAACGACCACCGTCGATCGCGGTGACCGAGGCTCCGTTTCCGAGGTGGAACACGATCTGCTTCAGGTCTCCCAGCGGCCGGTCGAGGAACGCCGCTGCGGCTTCGCTGACGAACTTGTGTGAGGTGCCGTGGAAGCCGTACCGGCGCAGGCGGTGCTCCTGCGCGAGTTCGGTGTCGATCGCATACGTGTAGGCGGCGGGGGCGAGCGTCTGATGGAACGCGGTGTCGAAGACGGCGACGTGAGGAATCGTGTCGAACGCTTCCTGTGCGGCACGGATGCCCTGCACCGCCCCTGGGTTGTGGAGGGGCGCGAGTACCGACAGGTCTTCGATGTTGATGAGCACCAGCGGAGTCACCAGCGTCGGCTCGAAAAAGCGCGCCCCACCGTGCACGACGCGGTGACCAACGGCGACGGGCGGATTCGCCTGCAGTGAGGGGCCGTGCGCAGCGAAGGCATCGATCATCACCTGGAAGCCTGCGGTGTGGTCGGGAATCGGCAGGTCTCGCTCGGAGGTCGCGCTCACGAATGTCGGTGCCGGCTCATCCGGGGCGAACTCCGCCGCGGTGACGGTGTGACGCGCGTGACCGTTCTCTTGCCCGATCCGTTCCACGAGGCCCGAGGCGAGCACCGCTTCGTTGTCCATGTCGATCAGCTGGTACTTGAATGACGACGAACCGCTGTTGACGACGAGGACGACACTCATGCGGTGGTCCCTTCCTTCTCACTGGATGCTGGAGCCGAGGTGTCGGCATCCGCTTGGGCCTGAATCGCGGTGATCGCGATGGTGTTCACGATGTCGTCGACCAGCGCGCCCCGCGACAGGTCGTTGATGGGTTTGTTGAGCCCCTGCAGGACGGGCCCGATCGCGACAGCTCCGGCCGAGCGTTGGACCGCCTTGTAGGTGTTGTTCCCGGTGTTGAGGTCCGGGAAGACGAAGACTGTTGCGCGACCGGCGACCTGTGAACCGGGCATCTTCGCGGCGGCAACCGCCGCGTCAGCCGCTGCGTCGTACTGGATGGGGCCCTCGACGAGCAGTTCCGGCGCCCTGTCGCGGACCAAGGCGGTGGCTGCGCGCACCTTCTCGACATCCGCCCCCGACCCGGACTCCCCCGTCGAGTACGACAGCATCGCGACGCGGGGGTCGATCCCGAACTGCGCGGCTGTCGCTGCAGACGAGATCGCGATGTCGGCGAGTTGCTCAGAAGTGGGATCAGGGATCACGGCGCAATCGCCGTACACGAGCACGCGGTCGGCCAGAGCCATGAGGAAGACGCTCGACACCACCGAGACACCCGGCTTGGTCTTTATGATCTCGAACGCCGGACGGATCGTGTGCGCCGTCGTGTGCGCAGCGCCCGAGACCATGCCATCGGCCAGGCCCAGGTGAACCATCAGCGTCCCGAAGTAGGACACGTCGGTGACGGTGTCGGCTGCCTGATCGAACGAGATCCCCTTGTGGGCCCGCAGGCGCGCGTACTCCTGCGCGAACTGTTCGACGTAGTGGGGGTCGAACGGGCTGATGATCTGCGCTGCTGTCAGGTCGACGCCGAGCTCTGCCGCTCGCGTGCGGATATCGCCCTCATCGCCGAGGATGACGAGGTCGGCGATGCCGCGCGCGAGGACTGTCGCGGCGGCCCGGATGACGCGATCGTCGTTTCCCTCGGGAAGCACGATCCGCCGCCGATCCGCGCGGGACCGCTCCACGAGCTGGTATTCGAACATGAGTGGGGTGACGACTGACGACCGCGCCAAGCCGAGCGATCTGCTCAGCATCGCGGTGTCGACGTACTGCTCGAACATCGACAGCGCGGTGTCGTACCGCCGCTGGGATGCCGCGGCGAAGCGTCCCCGCGTATTGATGACCTTGACGGCGGTCTCAAAGGTACCCTCATCGGTTGCGATGATCGGCAGGTTCGAGGAGACGCCATCCATCAGCCTGTCGATCTGTTCGGGCAGGGGGAACGGGCCGTTGAGCAGGATGCCGGAAATCGACGGGAACGTGCCCGAGGAGTGCGCCAGCAGCGTCGCCAGCAGCACCTCGGTGCGGTCGGCTGGGATCATGACGATGGAACTCTCACTCAGCCGCGGCAGCACGTTGACCATCGACATCCCCGCGATCACGACACCGAGGACCTCGCGCGAGAGCAACTCCTCGTCGCCTTTGATCAGTGTCCCATCGATCGCCGCCATGACCTCGCGCATCGTGGGGGCCACCAGGAACGTGTCCTCGGGAATCGCCCACACCGGCACGACACCGTCGGATGCCACGTGCTCGGGCTCGCGGGCGTGATCGATGACCTCACGCACGGATCCGACGACGTCTTCGATCCGCTCCGCATCCGCACGGTTGACGATCACCGCGAGGAGCCCCGCTCGTCCGTGGGCGAGCTCGGCCAGTGCTAGTGCGGTGATCTGGCCAATCTCCTCGGGGGTTCGCGCAGGTGACGACCCGAGCTTTTCCGCTTCGCCGGTTCGGCCGCTCATCACGAGCAAGACTGGGGCACCGAGATTTGCCGCGATGCGGGCGTTGTAGCCGAGCTCCGCGGGTGACCCGACGTCCGTGTAGTCGCTCCCCACGATCACGACGGCGTCACACTGCGCCTCAACGGCCTTGTAGCGCTCCACGATCTTGCCGAGGGCAGCGTCGGGATCGGCGCGCACCTCGTCGTAGGTCACGCCGATGCAGTCGTCGTACGGAAGATCGACACCGTCGTGCGCGAGAAGCATCTCGAGCACGTAGTCGGGTTCCGTGGTCGAGCGGGCGATCGCTCGGAACACGCCGACGCGTGGGGTGGCATGGCTCAACGCATCGAGCACCCCCAGGGCGATCGTGGACTTTCCGGAGTGACCTTCTGCCGAGGTGATGAAGATGCTCTGCGCCACCCCATCAGCCTAGGTGCGACCGCGGGGGCGCCGCCGGGTGCCTACCGGAGAAAAACCCGAGGCAACCGAATGTTCACGCCCCGTTGCGTCAGGACCACGCGGGCATGAAAAGACTCTCCGCGCACCCGGCAGAGCCTGGTTACCCTTGCTACGTTTCCGTCCTGGGGGAGTTGGCCTGGATGCCGCCGCGCGGAGAGCTTCCCCTAGTCTAACCATTCGTCCCGTCGGGATTCGCGGCGTCCTCCCAGAGCCGCACCCGGTCAGCCGAGGTTACGATTGTGCAACGACCGACGAGGCGCCGCATATCCGACGAGGCGGCGCGCGCACAGGCGGAGGGGGTCGGCATGACCGAAAGCGTCATCCGCGAGGAGCGGGTCACCGCAGAAAGCCCGCCAATCGCCGTGGAGCGCTTCGCCGAGGTCACCAACGCGATCCTCGGGGCAATCACATCCGTGATCGACGGCAAGCCGGAAGCGGCTCGCAGCGCACTCATCTGCCTGCTCGCCGAGGGGCACCTTCTTATTGAGGATGTCCCCGGAGTCGGAAAGACGATGCTTGCCCGGGCGCTGGCAGCATCCATCGACGCCGCGGTGCGACGCATCCAGTTCACGCCCGACTTGCTCCCGGGCGACGTCACCGGTGTTTCGGCCTTCAACCCCATCGAGCGTGAGTTCGAGTTCAAACCGGGTGCCGTGTTCGCCAACATCGTCATCGCCGACGAGATCAACCGCTCCTCCCCCAAGACCCAATCCGCACTGCTGGAGGCGATGGAGGAACGGCAGGTCACCGTCGACGGGCACACACACCTCGTGCCGCACCCGTTCCTGGTCGTCGCCACCCAGAACCCTCTCGAAATGGAGGGGACGTACGCGCTTCCCGAGGCGCAGCGCGACAGGTTCACGATGCGGATCTCGATGGGCTACCCGGATGCACGCGCCGAGACCCTCATGCTGCGCCAGCGTGAGACAGTCAACCCGCTCGAATCCGTCCGACCCGTCGTCACAACCCACGAGGTGGCTGAGCTGATCGTCGCGGCGCGGCATATTCATGTGGCGCCCGCGATCGAGGAGTACACCGTTTCCCTCGCTCAGGCGACCCGCGCTCACCCCGACCTGAAGCTCGGAGCGAGCCCGCGCGCGACGCTGCAACTCGTTCGAGCTGCCAAGGTGGCTGCAGCGCTGGAGGGACGATCTTTTGTCATCCCCGACGACATAACCGGCCTCCTGCATCCGGTGTTCGCCCACCGCCTGATCGCCACACGCGCAGCCGGCGGAGCCAACCACGGCGAAGCCGCGGTGGCGGGTGCCCTCGATCAGATCGCGGCAAGCGCCCGCGTCCCGCTCGCCTCGCGGCGGTGACATGCGCTGGTGGCCATTTACGCTTCGGGGCACCGGTGCCCTGATCCTCGCCATCGCTTCGTTCGTTATCGCGGGAGAGACCGGCGTCGTCGAACTCATGTTCTTCGGTGTCCTCATGGTGGTGGTGTGTGCGGGGAGTCTCGCATCGCTCTGGTTTCGGGCGGCTCCCACCGCCACGCCTCGGCGGATCGTTCCCGACGTCTCGACGGTCGGCAAACCCACGACCGTCACGGTGACGCTCCGGCCGCCTTCGCGCATGATGGGCAGGTCCGGACGGTGGCACGAGCTCGCCGACCCGGTCTTCATCGGCGAGCTTGAGGGCGACCTCAACTGGGGCGGGGCCGACAAGGCAGCCTCGGTGACATATAGGGTGACGCCCAGCACGCGTGGCACCTACGCTCTCGGTCCGCTGCGGGTCATCACCGAAGACCCCTTCGGGCTCGCCCGACGCGCGGTGCGCGTGATCGAAGCCGAATCGGTCCGGGTCGCTCCCGCGCAGGTCGAGGTAACGGCACTGCGGGCGATGACGGCGACAGCGGGTGGGGCGCTCCACGCCACCCACACGCAGCGCGGCCATGGCGTGGACAATCTGCTGGCCCGCCCCTACCAGCCAGGGGATTCGATGCGCCGCATCCACTGGCGTGCGTCAGCTCACCACGACGGACTCATGGTGCGCCAGGAAGAGAATGAGGCTGCACCGGATGCCGTCGTCGTGATCGACCGGGACGATGCGCGCTGGGGCGCCGGGGCCGCCGCAGCGCCCGGGCAGGATCCCGCTTTCGAGGCGGCAATTGCCACTACCGTGTCGGCTGTCGCGCAACTGTCCCACGACGGCTACACCGTGAGCGTGCTCGAGAGCGACGGAACACCCCTCCACGAGCCCATCGAACCGGGCGAGAAAGCACTCCTCGACGCGTTCGCCGCAGATTGCGCAACCATCGTCGCCGGCACTGGGCACAACATCCATGACTTACCGCGCGCCTTCGCCCGCGTCGGCAGCGGCCCGATCGTCATCATTACCGGCACCCTCTCGGAGGCCGATGTCGCCGCCCTCGCTCCGATCGGCGCACACACGACCCTGCCGATTCTGCTGGCCACCGACGCCAGCGCTGACGCCTTCGACCGAGCGGCGGAGTTGGGGTGGCGGGTTCAGGCCATTCGCGTGGGCCCCGAGATGCCCGGCTGGTGGGACGACGCGCGAGACCAGGGTCAGAGGCGATGAGCTGGTCGACACGATGGAGAGCTGCTCGCAGGGCCCGCTGGCGGGGGATGCGAACCGGACGTTCTGACGCACTACTGACGATCGGGGTGATGGTCGGGATCGTTGCCGCCCTTCTTCCGGTGACGCGAGTCATCGCGCCCGGCGCCTGGATTTGGGGCACCCTCGCGCTGTCGGCGGCGATCATGGTCACAGGATTCTTGCTTCGCCGTACCCGGATGTCGGCGATCGGCATCAGCGCGGTCGAGCTTGCCCTCACGATCGGCGTTGTCACCGTCGTGTTCCTGCGAGAGACCGCGCTGTGGGGAATCATCCCGGTCTTTGCGAGCGTGGATCAGGCAGCGGGCCTCGTGGTCACGGCATCCGAGGAGATCTTCTACAGCGCGGCCCCCATGGTTCCGACCCCGGCCTTGAGCTTCTTGGTGGTCGGGGCAGCGGGCCTGTTCACGATTGCTGTGGATCACATTGCCTTGACAGCACGGATGCCGCTGCTGGCCGGTGTCGCACTGTTCACGGTGTCGCTGATCCCTGCTCTGACGGTGCCCAGCGCCGTCAACCTCTGGTCGTTCGCGCTGCTCGCGGCGGCTGTGTTGCTGTTGCTTCGCGCCGAGACCCGCGGCCGGGAACCGAGGAGTGGACGCGCGAGCGGCGCCTCCGCCGTCGCGGCAGGTATCGGAGCTCTCGCTCTGGTCGCGACCCTCATCATCACACCCTCGCTCCCCCAGCCCGGTCCCCGGGTCGCATCCGGAAGCGGTACCGCGGGAATCGACGCATCCCTCTCGCTCGGGCAGGATCTGCGTCGCCCTGAGCAGATCGAGGTCCTGCGGATGCGCTCGACCGCGCCTCTGCCTCCGTACCTGCGCGTGGCAACGCTCAGCGAGTTCACCGGCGCCGTCTGGCAACCCGATCGCACATGGTCACTTCCGCTGGACAGCTCCCGCGCCTTCGGGGAGGTCGAGGCGTCCCCCGGGATCGAGATTGCGGAATACCTCACGACTGTCGAGATCACCGATCTCTCGTCATCCTGGCTCCCGGTGCCCTTCCCAGCGGTGGACGTCGAGGGCCTGTCGGGCTCCTGGAACACGATGCCGCTCAATCGGACGGTGGTGGGCGAGAACGGCGCGACCCAAGGGCAGTCGTATGTCGTCGAAACCCGCGTTCCCGAACCAACTCTCGACCAAATCCGTGCGGCGGATGCCAACCCCGACCGGGTTCGGGAGACGGCATCCGCTCTGCCTGACAATCTTCCCGAGATCATCGCCCAGACAGCGCGAGAGATCACGGCTGGCACCACGAACGACTATGACGCCCTGATCGCGATGCAGTCGTGGTTCCGCGGGGCTGACTTCCGGTACTCGCTCGACGCCCCGGTTGAGCAGGGGTTCGATGGGTCAGGCGCTGATGCGGTGGCATCGTTCCTCGACGTGAAGTCGGGGTATTGCGTGCACTACGCGTCGGCGTTCGCACTGATGGCCCGAACTCTCGACATGCCCTCCCGGATCGTCGTGGGCTACCTGCCCGGCGTCAACACGAGCACCGTCGTCGACGGGCAGAACGTGCGATCGGTGCTCAGCGGACAGCTTCACTCGTGGCCCGAGGTCTACTTCGATGGGATCGGCTGGGTCGCGTTCGAACCCACCAACAGCCTCGGAACGGCGACGCGGTTCGGCTCGGCCACGGATGCCGCGCAGGATGATGCGGCTGGCCCCACGCCGACGGTGTCATCTGCGCCGTCGGCGACGCCGCAACCCACGCGGTCGGCCCTCTCCGAGAACCTCGACACCCCGAATGCCACGGTTCCCCTTCCCCTGCAGCGCAACCTGGCGGCGTTTGGCTGGGGAGCCTTCGCGATGGGGCTGCTTGCTCTTCTGGCGGCGCCGGGAGTTGTGGCTGAGCTGCGCCGACGGCGGCGGCTTGCTTCGGCCGCGCGCGGTGATGCGGTTGCCGCGTGGGCAATCGTTCGGGATACGGCGGTAGATCTCGGCATCCGCGTGGCAGGTAGCGACACCCCGCGGATGCTCGGGGACCGGCTCGTGCGAGAGCATGGCGTTGATGCGGATGCCATGTCCATACTCGTGTCGGCTATCGAACGCGAGTCGTATGCACTGGCAGGTGCCCGCACGGCGTCGGGGGCCCGGATTGGCGGTGAGGGAACCGAGCGCGGGACGCTTGCGCGTGCGGCACGAGACGTTCGGGGGCAGGTGATGCTGGCGGCGTCTCCTGCTCGACGCTCCATCGCTCTCGTCGCGCCGCGCTCGCTCGTGTTCGGCCTGTTCACCCGCGGCTAGACGAAAAAGCCCTGAGCCGCGACCCGTTCGTAAACGGTGACGCGGCTCAGGACAATGGCGGTGACGGTGGGATTTGAACCCACGGTGCGCTTGCACGCACACACGACTTCCAATCGTGCTCCTTAGGCCGCTCAGACACGTCACCAGAACAGCCTGTCCATCGTACCCGATGCCTCTTCGCCGCCCCGACCAGCGCGAGGGATCAGGCAGTGCCCGGCGGTCTAAACCGCCGTGAGCTAGGACGTCCTTCTTCAGTCGCGCCGAAATGCGGGTGTCGCCGCCCGTGACCCGCACGAAGGCGCGACCGAAGAACACCTCATGCCCGGAGATACTGAGCACCGTCACTCGGTCGCGCCTTCGCGCGACTTCCGGGTCTCGTGACCAACGTCAGGGCGCGACTGAACGGAGGGCCGACCCGGAGATACCGAGATACCGCTATGGCCGATCGCGGCTCGGCGCCAGAGCCATCCGACGCTCTGCCGTCAGGCAGAGGGCGGGGCCGACTACGCGACTGCGTCCTTGAGCAGCAGGGCCCGACGAGCGGTCCCGGCGCTCCGGGGCACAGTCAGTCCGTCGACTCCCGCGGTGGGTTGTGCATGAACTCGATGCGGATACCGTTGGCGTCCTCGACGAAGGATGCGTAGTAGCGGGGCGTGAAGCGCGGGTACGGCTTCGGGTCACGCACGATCGTCCACCCAGCGCGGACCGCGATCTCGTGGAGTCGGTCAACCTCGGCGCGCGAGCCGACCGCGAACGCGAGGTGCTGCCAGCCGACCCGACCGTGGCGGTGCGGGCCCGTCCCCGGCTCGCGCGCTGGATAGAAGATGAGTTCGGACTCTCCTGGACAGGTCCAGAACACGATGCTGCCGGCATCCGTTCGGGTGTACCCGAGCGCGAGGAGCACAGGTTCGAACTGGCTCGCGGCGGCGGGCACGTCGTCGACAGTCAGGGCGAGGTGGTCGACGAGAGGCACCGTCACGCCTCCCGGAGGATCTTCGGCATTGCTTTGCCCTCGGCAAGTTCGTCGATCAGCTTGTCGAGGTAGCGGATGTTCTGCATCAGCGGATCCTCGATCTCTTCCACACGAACGCCGCAGACGACGCCGGTGATCGCCGAGACGCGCGGATTGAGGTCGGCATCCGCGAAGAACTCCTCGAAGCTGGTCTCACGTTCGAGATGCTGCGCGAGAGCCTCGTCGTCGAAACCCGTCAGCCAGGCGATGATCTCGTCGACCTCGCCTTTCGACCGGCCCTTGCGCTCTGCCTTGGCAACGTAGAGCGGGTAGACCGACGCGAAGCTCGTCGTGAAGATCCGGTGCGCCATGATCCGAGGGTACGCGCCGGGGTCTACCTGCGTCCCGAGGCAAACACCACGGGAACACCCAGCCACTCCCCGAGATCGCGGATCTCGGCATCCACCATCTCGCGTTCCTCGTCATCGAACGGGATCAGTTCGTGAACCGCGGAGACGACGAGGTTCTCTTTCTTCTTGTCGAGTTCGGCATCCATCAGCGCAGAGAAACGGTCACCGATGAGGATCGGATGCACGAAGTAGCCGTACACACGCTGGGCTTTGGGCTTGAACTGCTCGAGGATGAACTCGAAGTCGAACAGTTCAGCGAGGCGCGGCCTGTCGAAGAGCATCCGGTCGTACGGGTTGAGGATCGCGACCCGGCCACCCGGGTCATCTCCCAGCGCGGCGATCGCCTCGGGGTCGACTCGCCATTTCCACGCGCTCCCCTCGACCTCGGCCGGCTCCCCCGCCATACCGACCTCGCTCCAGGGCGACTTCTGTCGCGCGATACCCGCGGCATGAAGGCGCCGCTGCTGCAACCGCTCTTCGGCTTCCTCTGCGGTGATGGACCCGTCATCGGGACCGTACAGCCGCTCGGCAAGGTCCCACACGCGCTGCCGGTTCTCACGTCGAACCACGGCCACCTCGCCGATGACCGACAGCAGTTCGAGCATCCGTGGCACCTGGTTCGATCCGTACCAGCCGCTCTCGTTGCTGCGCTGCACCACGCTCGTGTCAGGGATCTCGGATGCCAGCAGCGGCCCCTCCGCGCGGAGCCGAGCGAGCACGTCCTTGCGAAAGGCGGCGTTCGCCTCGAGGTATTCGCGAGACGCGGCACGCAGCTGCCGGGCGCGCATCAACGCGACCATGTCGGGCATCAGGCTGGACGCGAAGAACCGACCATCGAACTCGAACAGCAGGCGATCGTCTTCGACGGCCTTCTTGAGCTGCCCGGGCTCGTACCCCCATCCGATCCGACTCCAGAACGCGGTCTGCTCCGCGGGCGCGATGGTCACTGTCGGATCGATCTTGATGCTGCCGAGCTGCTCGGCGACCTCGACGACATCGCCGGGACGATCGGCATCCAGTAACTGGGCGCGCACAGCGATTCGGCGCGCTTCGTCCCGCGTGAGGCGATGCATGCCGCGAGCGTACCGCTCCGCGCCGACACCCATGCAGCCAGCTCAGTGGGCCCCGAGAACCATGTACTTCTCGGGCGCGCGGACACCCTCGAATCCGAACTGTGCATACAGTCCGTGCGCGTCAGCAGTGGCGAGCATGATACGCCGGACGCCGAGCGGTTCGACGTCGGCGACGATTCCCGCCATGAGCGCCTTCCCGATGCCCTGACCTCGAGCGTCCGGTGAGACGAAGACGTCGCACAGCCAGGCGAAGGTCGCGTCGTCCGTCACGATCCGGGCGTAGCCCAACTGCTCACCAGTCTCGGACTCATAGATCCCGTAATTGCGAGAGGCCTCGATCGCGGCATCCTGCTGCTCACGACTGCGCCCGCGCGCCCAATACGACAGTTCACTCAGCCACCGGTGAACCGTGACCCGATCGACACGACGCGGGTCGGCGGAGAACTCGTATGCAGCCATGGGGATATTCTCCCCGAGCCGGTCGGTCATGCCGCGACGCGGGAACTGCTCATCGCGACGGCTGAGTGATCGAGGCGAGCCGCCAGACCGCCCACATGGCGCCCGCGCCGGCCACCGCAAACACTCCGAAGCTCCACAGCGGTGCCCCGACTGCCTCGCCGAGCACCGTAATGCCGAGGATGACGGCGATGAAGGGATCGACAATCGTGAGGCCCGCGACGACGGTCTGCGGAGTATTTACCGTGTGGGCCGTCTGGACGAAATAGATCGAGAGCGCCCCGGCCACCGCGATCCCGACCAGGCACGCGATCGTCAGGAGGTTGGTGTCGTCGATACGGAAGTCCTGCGATGCCAACGCCGTCTGGACGCGCAGGATGACGGTCTTGCCGAGCGTCGCGACGAAACCTGCGAACAGCCCCCCGAGCACGACGTAGGCGACAGGGGGGATGCCCCGCCGGCGCAGCAGTGCAAGAACAGCGAAGGTGACGGCGAGAACCACGAGCAGAATGATCAGGATCAGGATGAGTTCACGGTCGGTGATCGTCGTCTGCACGCTGACGGCGGCCGCGACACCGACGAACGCCGCGAGGCTGGCGACAGCGACCAGGATCGCAACGATCTCGGCACTGCTGGGTCT
>MDTC01039340.1_pt1 | contig 26859 bp, 9 predicted proteins | sample 811181 | NCBI WGS metagenome assembly MDTC01 (sample SAMN05326644, study PRJNA326480) | marine metagenome | isolation source: seawater | place: Pacific Ocean: North | collected 2011
AATTGTTCTGTTGGGTTTATAGCTAAAAAATTGTCTCTATGTTCTTCACTATATACTGGTGTACCACCTTCTTGAAAAAACTTTAATAAATCACCGTATGTACCTTTACATCTAACTAAAAATTTATATCCTCCTTCTAGTCGAGGTATAGTCTCACCACTTTCATCATTTATATTAAGAGGTATGAATTTAACTCTATACTCTCTCATTTTATCTTTTATCTTCCTTCTATCACCTTTATAAAAAACAGTCATATTAGGAGACTTCATCCATAAAAAAGGTTTTAACCTATGTTTTTCAATACGTTTTCCGTTTTCAGGGTCGTGAATTATTAGACTTATTTTATTCTCCTTATAAGAAGACTCAACCCCTACAATATATTTCTGATCGTCATATCCTTCTAAGTATGTTTCAATTTCTTTTACAGTTGCAGGCATATTATATAATATTAATTATTATTACAAATATACGAAAAAAAATGTAATTATCAAACTTCTAAGACATTAATAAATAATTTGTCTCTAATTGGTGCAATTAATGTTCCCGTACCGTCTAAAAATTCTATAATAAATTCACCGTTAAATTTACCAACTTTTTTAGTATCCCTATTTCTCCAATTATATACAATATAATATTCGTTTTCATCTCCACCTATATCACAAGATTCACATTTTAATTCAATATCTGCCGGTGAATTGGCGATTCTTTTAACTTTATTATCTACATCATACATATTAAATTTAATAGTTGCATTTTGTATTTTTTCAAAAAACTTTTTGAAATCATTTCTACCATCATTTATTAATTCCATTTTTAGTGGTGGTAAAGTACTATTTTGATTTATAAAAAATTCCATATTAACTAACGATAAATTGTGACGTTATTGTTATATCATCTATTGCAATTGGTGGTTGAGTTCCAACACTACCATCATTTCTCCACCTTAACATAAATCTAGCTTGTTCACCAGGAGTCCATAAATTACTAGGTACTGATATTGTCTCCAATTGCCAGTTACCCTCAGTTGCACCTGCCACATAACTAGTATTTAAACGATTACCGGTGCCACCACCCATTTCGTAGTCCTCAAAGTTTGTCACAGATCCAGTATTAGATGGTGTAAATGTTGTAGGTGCTAACCCAACCATTCCATAATCAAACGAAGACTCACCTACACATGTCCAATAAAAACTAACTGTTAATGCAATACAACTAGAAGGGACATCAAAATCTACATACATATAAGAATTTATCGATGGTGATAGTCTATATTGATACGGTGGTACACCACCAGCCCAAGTTTCATCACTTATATAAGCTGAATTACTACCAGTTCTAGAAGTGTCACTACTAACTGTCCATATATTTTGTGGAGATCCTGCAGTAGATGATGGTTGTCTGAATACCCAACCATTCGCTACACCTAAATCACTCCAATCTTCCTCTAATAGAATTTGTGTATCCACCACTAAAGGTTGTGCTTGTTTACCTAAACTCCATTTAGAAACTTCTAAATCAAAAGATATTAAATTAATAGTTGTGGCTTGTATATGTTCTAATCTAAAAAGAATTATATCGCCTTCATAATAATTCGATATATCAAATGTACCAACAGTGGACTGTAAAACTATATTTTCACCAAAATCAGTATCAATTTCTACAATTTCCGCTGGATAAGTATTAAATGGTGTAACATTTTGCGGTGATCTAGGTATAGGCGTTTTACCACCATCTGAATCTGCAATAAGAACATTACCCACCTCTACAGGTAAGAATGATAATCTCATTTCTGATGGTGTATCCTCATCACCGGTACCCGATAAAATATAAGTTATTTTTACTTTAACTCTTTGAGAAGTACTAATTCCTTGTGGTATTTTCATAAGGAAAGTACCAAAGTCACCATTAGTAGCAAATTGTGATTCTAAAAACTGTTGTGTCCAAGTTTCTGCGCCTGTTCCATCACCAACTGTAACACTAAAACTTGCTAAGTCTCCTGCTGGATCACTCCATGTACCCATAAATAAATTTATTTCTTCTTTATGTAGTGATCTACCATTAAATGATAATACACCTTCTTTACTTATTGTACTACTGTCATAAATTATTTTAACTTGTTCGATAGTAGGTTTAGTTGTTCCCGTAGATATCATTCTACATCTCATCCAATAACCAGTAACACCATTTATAGTCTTAGCTGACCAAGGATCATTATTTGGTTCTAAATTTGCTGAATCTTTACTAAGTTCAAAACTAATATTTTCATTACTCTGACTTCTTAAAAATAAATCATTACCATAACTATAACCTAAATCTTCTGAGTGTATATGCCATAAATCCCTTTTCCATTCTGTACCATTCCAATATTCAAATACGTAATCACCACCAACTTTTTTCTGTAATATATTTATATCTAACCCATAAAATTTTAGTGGTGTTGTTAAATCACTACTAACTCTTCGTGTAGTAAATAAAATGGTAGTTCCAGTCCCCCCACTCTGAAAAGTTATAGTACTACCCTCTTTGGATTCTGCATCATCTGTAACATCAATAAAATTACCTCCATCACTAACACTACTTGTAGTATTATCTGTGGTAAATATCTTCATACCTACAGTCGAAGGTGCACCTCTACCTACATTCATTTCCGTTCCTCTTTCTGCAAACCCTAAACTCATTTGATCTAAACCAAATAAATTTTTACTTGAATTGAATACATCTGTAGATTCTTGTGTAAAATCCAAACCAAACTCTGCAGTATATGCTACTGCCGGTGGATAAATATAATTTGGTTGGTGATTAGATGTTATTCTATATGATGCATCTATACCTGTACCAGTTAAATCTACATTTACTAAATAAGTTACATTTTCTAAAGAACCACCTAATAAATTAATTTCTTCATAATCTCCTGATGCACTTAATGCATTAGTTGAATTGCTTATATTAGGTGTAAATATTTTTGCCACTGGTATTACTCCTGAACTACCACCTTCAGTTCTAATGGCGTTAGTTACATTACTGTTTCCACAATTAAATCCTACCATTTGTGCTCTACCGGCATTAGTACCACTTGAAGTGGTTACCAATAACACATTATCAATATCACCATTAGATTCTGGTACGTGAACTCCCTCTAATGCTAAAGTGCCTGAATCTACTTTTAAACAATTAGACATCCCCCCACCTTCAACTCTTATACCATAACCAATTAATTTACCACCACCAGTTTTATAAAGTCCTGTACCTGTACTACCTACACCACCATTACCGTAGAATGTAATATTATTGGCGGTAGATGTACCACTAATGTGTGTTGAAATAAGTGCGTCAAAACTTCCTTGTGGTACGTTAATACTAAAACCGTCAATAAAAGAGTCTTCGCTTAATTCTACAATTGCACCACCTGCACTTGCTGGTGAAGGACCTAAAATAGTAACTTCCCAGCCACCTTCACTAACTAAAGACACACCTTCAGGAATACCAATTTCTTCTGGATATTCTCCAGGTCTTACAATTACTGTATCCCCATTAGTTGTGTCATTTAATGCTGATTCTATAGTTAAATAAGGTTTATCTTGTCTATTAGTAAGTGCAGTACCATCATCACCAAAAATAGAATCAACCCATAATACATTACCTGTATTTATATCCTCATTACTAGAACCACTAAATGTAGAAGATGCCCTATATTCTATTTCTCCTGTAGTACTGTTTCTTACTAATACTTCCGTACCAGAATTATTTAATGTTGGTGTGTCAGATAGTGTTATAGTATCTGCGGTTAAACCACTAGTAATTTCTAATGAACCTTCTAATAACCCATCACTTTTTTCAAAAGTAAGTACATTTGTATCTACACCGTTATCATCATACCCAATATGCATTGGGGTATCTACATCGTCTGCCTCGATATACCAATAATCATTTTGTGCACCTACACCTAATCTACTATATGCAGTACCTCCATTAGCATTGGTAATCTTTACATCTGTTCTAGGTCTAGTAGTGTCATCATAAATCAATAAAGAAGATTGTCCTTTTGTGATTCTAAAATAAGGTCCATCACTCAGTGAAGGACTTCCGTTATCACCTTCAGCAATAAAATTAAAACCACCATCACTTATAAAATTAAAGGCGTTACTTAATAGGTTTCCACCACCATTATATCTATAAAATATATCACCAATATTTCCATTATCACTAAATCTTAAATTTGGTCCTGCGTAATTTTGTGATCCACCGCCAGTTCCAGGATTGTCGAATATTGTTAGGGTAGGTGTTAATGATGTTCGTGATCCACCACCAACATTATTTTCACCAAATAAAGTAGTAGTTTTACCACTCATAAAATCATTTACAATTAATTCAGTCCCAATAGTTACTGAACTACATCCAGAAATATTAGATACCCATAGTTCATTTATACATGTTCCTGATGTATTACCAGTAAAAGTTAATGAACCTAAATTTACGGGTATATTAACACCATCGTTTCTTGTTATATCTAAAGTAGTGTTAGTTAAAGTTGCACCAGTTACAAAAGTATTAGTATCACCACTAAGTGAACTTAAATCTACAGTAACATCCGTTAATCCGTTATTTCTTTCTAATTCTAATATAGTACCATTTAATGTTGCTCCTGTAACAACATTATCTGTAGTATTTGCGGTGTAAGTATCAAATAAAGTTGTGTTTACTTTACCGCTTAAAACTGGTGTTAAATCCGTAGTAATACCTATTCCGTCATTTCTTTCTATTATTAAATCATTACCTGTTAATGTAGTACCAGTTACAAAAGTATTAGTATCTACTGAACCCGTCAATGAACTTAAGTCTACTGTAACATCAGTTAGTCCATTATTCCTCTCTAATTCTAATGTGAAACCATTTAATGTTGCTCCTGTAACAACATTATCTGTAGTATTTGCCGTATATGTATCAAATAAAGTTGTATCTACTTTACCACTAATAATTGGTGTTAAGTCTGTGGTAATATCTATATTATCATTTCTTTCTATTATTAAATCATTACCTGTTAATGTAGTACCAGTTACAAAAGTATTAGTATCACTATCACCAGTTAAAGAACTTAAATTTACACTAACTGTAACACCATCATTTCTTTCAATACCTAAAGTAGTATTAGTTAAAGTTGCACCAGTTACAAAAGTATTAGTATCACCACTAAGTGAACTTAAATCTACAGTAACATCACTTAATCCATTATTTCTTTCTAATTCTAATGTTCCACCTACTAAAGTTGCTCCTGTAACAACATTATCTGTAGTATTTGCGGTGTAAGTATCAAATAAAATTGTATCTACTTTACCACTTATAATAGGGTTAAAATCTGTTGTAATATCTACTCCATCATTTCTTTCTAGTGTATAATTTGTTCCCACTAAAGTTGTAGCAGAAATAAATGTATTTTCACTTATACCACTTAATGGAGATAAATCCACCGTTACGTCAGTTAGTCCGTTATTTCTCTCTAATTCTAAAGTTGCCCCTACTAAAGTTGCACCAGTAACTACATCATCAGTAGTATTTGCAGTGTAGGTGTTAAAAATAGATTTATCTAATTTAGTATCAATTATCATTTGAGTAAGAGCACTATAACTTTCAAACGTAGTAGTGTCTACTTTACCACTTACAATAGAATCAAAATCTGTAGTAATTGTTGTATTGTCGGTCCGTGTTAAAGTATAGTTTGTACCCACTAATGTACTTCCAGTTACATATACATCGGTAAATCCAGTAACAAAACCACATATATCAAACGTAGTCCCACTATTTGTACTAAATGTTACACAACCATTTGTTGGGTTGTAAGTTCCTCCTGTAACATTAATATCATTATCACTAAACAACGCCACTGCATTGGTGACATTAAATGTACCACCAGTTGTATTTGTAAATGTTAATTGTTGTGTTCCTGCATTTGCGTTTCCACTATTAACAAAAACATTATTATCTATGGAAGATAAATCTACACTAATATCTACACCATCGTTTCTTGTTATATCTAAAGTAGTGTTAGTTAAAGTTGCACCAGTTACAAAAGTATTGGTGTCACCACTAAGTGAACTTAAGTCCACAGTTACATCAGATAAACCATTATTTCTTTCTAATTCTAATGTTCCACCTACTAAAGTTGCACCAGTAACTACATCATCTGTAGTATTAGCAGTATAAGTATCAAAAGTAGTAATATCTAATTTATTACTAATATTATCATCAACATATTCTTTATCTACTAAAGATCTATCAGTAAAAGTAGCTGAGTAATCAGTTCCATATTTTAGTCCACCCTGATTTAACTGTGCTTCCCCAGTTTGACCGTTTATCCTTATAAATCCAAAATCACCTGCAGCATTTTCTGACGATAGTTGGATAAATCCATTTTGTTGTAATTCAAGTCTACTAAATCCATCTGCAGCAGGATTAGAAACGCTTGACCCCAAATCTATATTGGCAGTTTTTAAATCTGCAATAGAACCATTTTCTAAAACTTCTTGTAGTGTACTTCCCGTTGTAAAACCACTAACAATGGGATTAAAATTGGTAGTAAATGCAGAACCATTATTTTGATTTATAGTATACTCCGTACCAACTAACGTTGTACCAGTAATAAAAGTATTATTATCTACAGTATTTGCAGTATATGTGTCGAATATACTAGTATCTAATTTATTGTTAATTTCAGTTTGAGTTAGTCCAGAATAAGTATTAAAAACAGTTGTATCTAATTTATTATTAATTTCTGTTTGAGTATCCGCAGTATAAGTATCGAAAGTAGTAGTATCTACTTTACCAGTAATTATGGGATTAAAGTCTGTTGTAAAGGATGATCCGTTATTTTGATTAATAGTATAGTTAGTACCTACTAAAGTTGTACCAGTAACAAATGTATTGGTATCTGTATCACCAGTTAAAGAACTTAAATCTACCGTAATTTGTGGTTCACCGTTATTTCTATCAATCTCTAAGGTAAAACCATTTAAGGTTGCACCGGTTACGAATGTATCACTAGTACTGATTCCTGTTAAACTCACACTAAAAGGTGGAAAACCATTACTACCACTAAAATCTATATTTTGGGTTACATCATTATATGTACCACCAGTTACAAAAGTATTAGTACTACCAGTTACAAAACTAATTAATTGTTCTAATTTTATTTTACTTGTTACATCACTCTCATTTACGGTTACCAATAAATCTTCAGGTTTTAAATTTAAATTTAAAGGTAATTGACTTATTTTTTTAGGAAATCCCATTTTATTTTTCTTTTTTTATATAAATATGTTAATATTCTTTATTATTCATTTTATACTATTAAGAAATCTTCACCATCTTCACTAGAAATAATATTACTATTCTCAGTTAAGAGATAATCTATTAATTCTTGTGGACAAATTCCATAATTTAAACAGTATTTTTTAAATCTATATCTAATTGTAGTTATATCTAAACAACATTCATATAGCCTAAATTTAGATATATCACCAAAGAAACTACCAGCAAAATTTTCTTGTATAATTAAATTTTCATCTAATGGATCGGGCCCACCAATAGTGTTAGTTTCTAATAATCCTTGTGTACCACCACCTAAAGAGTAATTAAATGGTACACCCTCTTGTTTTTCTCTATATTCATATAAATCTTTAAATAAAAATTCATCAAAATCTTCAATAGAATATTTAAGATAACCATTAACAAAAAAGTCTAATCTACCTTTTCGTCTAGGTATGTTATCCATTTCATCAAAAAGATATGTTTCGTATGCACAGAATCTAATTGCTAATTGAAACCATTCATCATTAGGAATTATACCTGCTTCAGAATATTCTTCTATAACTGTTACACCTGTAATATATCTTTCTTGTACAGTAGTTCCAGTTTTTTTACACATAGGAACATTACAGTCTTCACACCAAGATCCACAACCACCAACATATTCTTTTGCATAATAAGTACCACATAATTGACAATTACAAGTAGATTTACAACTATCACAACAACTTGTAACAGTAGTAGAAGTAACTGCAGAACATACTCCACTTACACCTAATGAACGATATCCAATAGAACCATCTTTTCTTATTCTAAAACCTAATGCATTGTTTACTATATCAGCATTTTTATCTCTTTCATCTGTTACAACAGTGGTAACACCAGTAAAATAACATTCTCCTGTGGGTTGATAAACTAAAAAAGGATTATTTAGTAATTCTTTCTTACTAGTTTTAGGTGGGGGTAATGGATATCCCGATGATGTAGTATATCCTGTTTCACCACTAAATACGTCCCAAAACTTATTTTCCGATCTTGTCCCCATATAATAAAATAATCCTTCATTATTAGGGTATAATGCATTTATTGTTGTACCGGTATCTCCTGTACACGATTTACTATTTCTTCTCATCCAAAATTCGGCAGTCCATCCACTTTCATATCTTGTTGGTAATATTTGATAATTCCATGGTGTAGGTTTTTTTTGTAGATAACATTGATATGCTTTTCTAGGATCTGGACATCCTTTACACCCACCACCATTCTTACACCAAGGACCACACCCACCAACGTATTCTTCTTCATAAACTGTTCCACATAATTGACAGTTATTATTCCCACAATTACAATTATTTGAGCCGGGAATAAAAAGTGGATTACTATTATTACAATCACAAGAAGTAGTTCCAGTACATCCACTTCCACAAGGTGGTGGACAATTAAACCACTCCATCGGCCAAACGAACATATTATTTGAAATATCTTTAAAAAATGTTCTATCTGATAATTTAAAAAATCCTTGATAAAAACCACCACATAATTCTACATATCTACCTACGGTATTTCCAGAAGTAATAAATTGATAGGGATAAGTATAAGTACACCCACTAACTCTAGTAAAACAAAATTTTGTATCTGCGGATGTTATTGTAAATGACGAACCAGTATAAACATCAATAAATGTTGATCCTGTAGTAGATCCTGTACAATCATAAGAAATAAAACCATTATCAATACCTGTTAATCCAATATCATTTAATGTCAGTGCGGAGGTGGGTAATGATAATCTTTCAAAACACGTATCACCAGTCCAACCCACTAAACTACATAGTGAATCACCACTAATACATTTATTATTATCAATGTCTATATCGATAATGACACATTCATCTAATATCTCTTGATGATTTAGACTACACCCACAATCATTACAAATAAATAAATCCCAATAATCGGAATTACTTAATTGTAAGTTCATACAATTATTGAAATTATTTTGGTTAATATTACTCATTAATATAGTTTATTAATAAATATTAAGAAATAACAATTAAATTTTAATTTATGCCACAAATGAAATAATATAAATACCTGGTTCAGCAAATGTCATATCTATTTGATGTAATTGATGCGGACCGGTTACTGCATTTGCCGGTATCATACCTGTAGAATTAACCATACCTACTGCTTCTGGTAAAATAACTTTTCCTCTATTAACATGATAAACTGTAAAAACAGGATAAAATCTATTTAAATTATGTGTAACAGTTACTGTTTCATTTTTTGTTGTTGTGGTAACCGTTGTTCTACTATTATGAGTTGCGTCCGGATCATGTTGTAATGAATTTAAACTAACACTTAAATCACTTAATCCATTATTACGAGTGAATCTTAAGACATTCATATTTGATAAATCACTCGTTAAAGTTACATTTGTTATATATGAATCACTACCCGAACCACTACTAGTTGGTGTTTGCCAAGTTGCATTACCACTACCATCACTAGTTAATACTTTACCACTACCTGGATTACCACCATTAATCTGTACAGTACCACCAATATATAAATCATCAGTAACACTTACTTTACCATTGTCTCCGTCAATACTTAACTTAATGTTATCATTAATTGAAAGATTAATATCTTTATGTGTCCATCCTGACGGTGCATTTGCACCTGTTTGATATGATAAATCTATCTTATAACCCGTACTATCAACAGAATGGTAACCCCCACCTGAATGAGTATCCGCATTAAACAAATATAATTGTGGATCGGTATCACCAAAACCTGTTGAAATACTACTTGATCCTCTTACAGTTAAATTTTCGTTTCCTAATGGTGCAACACCACCAATAGCCACACTTTGTCCTTGAAGTGTTAAACCTAAACCTGAAGTAGTAATTAAATTTATAGAACCATTAGTAGATTCTTGATTCCAAATATTTAATGCATCTGTTTTTGTTGTGTAACCTACAACACCTTTAACTGCAGCGCTATCGGTAAACTCTATAAAATTACCACCCGCATTTTCTGTTGTTTCTAATCTTAAAATTGCGTTATCACTTTTAACATGTAATCTTTTTTGAGGTGAATCTAACCCAATACCTACATTACCAATATGTCTATAAATGTTATTACCTGTAGGTTTGTCAAACCATAAAGAACTACTATTACTATCACCTTCAGAACCGACTAAATCAGTTACATTAACATCTATATTAGTACTATCAGACATAGTTAATCTTAACATAGTAACTTCTTCACTAGGGGTTTTACTATTTACTCCACCACCACTAGGTATGGTTGTTTCGATAAGTGACCCACTTACTAAAAACTTATCACTTCCGGATCCATTACTACCTGCAGGTCCAGCAGGTCCAGTTAAATCAGATGTAGTAAAAGATGTCCCATCACTATAATTAATTGTAAATGTACCATCTCCATTATCTACAGTGCTGGATACCCCTACACCATCAACACCATTAGTACCATTTTTACCATCATTACCAGGTGTTCCATTATTACCACTATCTCCTTTAGGTCCTTGTGGGCCAGTTAAATTAGATGTAGTAAAAGATGTCCCATCACTATAATTAATTGTAAATGTACCATCTCCGTTATCTATGGTGTTAGTTATACCTACACCATCAACTCCGTCAGTACCATTACTACCATTAACACCATCTTTACCAGGATCTCCTTTAGGTCCTGGTGCACCATTACTACCATTTTTACCATCAGCACCGGTATCACCTTTAGGTCCTTGTGGTCCAGTTAAATTAGATGTCGTAAAGGTACTACCATCACTATAATTAATTGTAAATGTACCATCTCCGTTATCTACTGTGCTAGTCACACCAACACCATCGTTACCGTTAATACCATCTTTACCGTTAGCACCTGCCGCTCCAGTATCACCTTTAGGTCCTTGTATACCTTGTGCGCCATTTTTACCATCAGCACCTGCCGCTCCAGTATCACCTTTATCACCTTTAGGTCCTTGTATACCTTGTGCACCATTACTACCATTTTTACCATCAGCACCTGCTGCTCCAGTATCTCCTTTATCACCTTTAGGTCCTTGTATACCATTACTACCATTAGTACCATCTTTACCATCAGTACCTGCAGCACCTGTATCACCTTTAGGTCCTTGCGGGCCTGTTAAATCATTAGAAGTAAAAGATGTTCCATCACTATAGTTAATTGTAAATGTACCATTTCCATTATCTACGGTACTAGTTACTCCTACACCGTCTGCACCTGCACCATTCCCACCTAATGAAGATAAATCTACAGTTACATCTTCAAAATGACTATTACAAGAAGATGACATAGAAAATGTTAGTATATTATCATTTAATGTTAACGAATAATCATTATTGTCACTATATAATTCATTTATATTAACATGTGTAGTACTACCATCATTATAAGTTAATTCTATTTTTTTACAACAACCCGTATCTAAATTATTAAGTGCTTCAAATACACACTGAACTGGATTAGGGTTTATATAGTTAGGATCACCTATTAAATATACATCACTAGGTTCACCAGTTGTTGTATGAGTACACCCACCACACTCTTTTATTAAAGTATTAAGTAAGTTTTTTAAATCTAAAATTTCTTCGTTTATATCAGATAATTGTGGTGATAATGAGTTCAATTGTGTAGTTAATTCACTAATAGTAGGACTACTATCATCTGCAACATCTTTAGAGGTTGTTGCATCAGATACTTCTGTAACACCTCCCTGATTTAATGGTGTAGTATTAGTAGAACCTTTATTTTGTGATGCTCCTAATACTTCTCCAGCTGATGTTGTTGTTTGTCCATCTGATGTTGTTGTTTGTCCATTACTTTCTTCTACAGATTCTGCCATTTCTGAAGAATTATTACTTAAACTTTCTATTTGACTTTCTATTGAATCTATTTGTTGTTGTAATTGGGATGCTTGTGCTTCTTTTTCTTTTATTTGATTTTCATAAGCGTTTTGTTGTTCAGAACATTGTGCATCTGTTAATGTACTTGTTTTAACAATATCGTTTATAGGACAAGGTGGACATTCATAATTAATACTTCTACATTTTACTTCTATTTCAGGATTGGTGTCAACAACATCAATTGAAGTAAGACCTGGAGAGGCATTTTCAATTTTGACACATTCTAAAACATTACTACATTCAGATAAAAGAAATCCTGATGGACAAGCATATCTTAAATGTGAAGGATTATTACTGATATCAAAATAACTAGGGGGTGACGAATTTTGTTTTGGTTTAGTTGAAAATATTATTGTGGGCACTAATTCCGCTTCAGTAGTATAAGTTTTTAGTGTCGCCATATCCATATCATAAATTTCAGCACCAAAAGATGCGACTTGTGCATTATCATAACCTTCCATAGAGATAATGTGTTTTCCCGCATCCAAAGTAACTGGAAATAACCACCAATGTTTAAAGTTTCTGGTTTCATTACCTGCAGTAAATTCAATGATAAGTTGACCATCAACACTTAATTTACATAGATTATCTGCCGCCATACCAATAACATATGTTTTACTTTCGGCAATTTCAATACAATGGTTAAATCCTAACCATATACGATCATCCACATTTTCATTAGGGTAGTTACCCCATATACCTACATTATTTGTTCCAGTATCATTTGAACTATGTAATCTTTCTTTCCATAAATTATTTGATGAAGATGTAAATGGTTGAGGGACTGTTCCACCACTATAAACAAATGGGTATGAGTTTGATGGGTCAATATCCATAAACAATCCTCCATTTGCACCATAACCAGCGTTACTATTTCCTTTAGTAATTGGTTCGAATACAAATCCTGGTTTGGGTACGGGATTATTAGGATCAGATAAATCCATATTATCTATAACTGGAACAGTTGTAATTTTTTCACATATTTGATTTGCACCACTCCCTACTAATGTATATCCTGCAGGACAAGTGGGGGTAGTATTAGTAACTACTTTAAAACATTTACTACCATTGGGTTTACCGTAGTCACCTAATTCATCATGTGTGTAACCATCAGGACACCAATCATTATAACCTATACCAGTTGATTCTGTAAAATATCCTGTGGTTGTAGATGAATAAACTACATCATAACCCGATGGACATTCATTAATAAATCTAGTTAAAGTAAAATCTGAGACACTTTTTGATATTGTAAGAGGATCTACTTCTACAACAGTCTCTATTGAATCCACAATTTCTTGTACACTAACAGTCGTTTGTTTACAAACAGTATCTGGATCGTCTACAATGTTAATAGAGTCCACATATTTACCGATACAATCACCACAATCTGCAGTTAAAGTAGTTAAATTAATATCTACTGTGTTACCCGATTCTTTAGTTAAGGTTAAAATATTATTTGTTACTTGTCCTGATACTATATCATCACCATCATTAGGGGTTGTTAAAGTTTTCCACTCTGCGTTACCACTACTATCTATACATGTTAATAACCTATCAACTCCGGGTGTACCACCAACTATTTGTATTTTACCATTTATTTTCATTATGCAATAATTATAATTTTATGTTCCCCACCTGTTTCAACGTCAATTGCTACGCTATTTGGTAGATAATTAGAAACTTTATTTGGGATTATTAATTGTCCTGTTCCAACTTCTATAACTTGAACTATAACATTTTCATCATTTAAATTATGATTTATAATATTTTGTCCTGATGACAATGTTTGTGTAGTAACAAATTTATTACTTCCACCACTACTAATATTATTTATGTTTGTATCTAATTGTTTAATACCCTCAATCATAAAAGGAATTAAATCTTGATAATTCATAGCATCTACTTCATTAAGTTGACTGTTACCTACCGTAAAGCTTGTTTTACATCTTTTAACTAATGTTTTTGCAATGTTATTAATTACTAATTCATCAGGAGTTAAATCAGTTAGTTTACCGGCAGATATTAAATTATCTCTAAAATCATCCACTTTAAATCCATAATGTTTTTTACCTACAGAACTAATTCTAGTCTCTGGTTTAAATTCAAATTGATAGGCACTTACTTGTTGTATAAAATTTAGTGGGTCAACTACGTCACCTAACTCTAAGATATTTTGTTTCACTCTACTATCGGATGGTATATCTATTAATTTACCATCAACATTAGTACCTAAATTTGCACCTCCTACATCAGGAATATCTTCAACAATTAATGATTTACTATTACCTGATTTAATTATTATATTACCTTCTTCCGCTTCTAAATCACCTTCTAATAGTTTAGTTTTGGTAGGTGATACTTCTAAAGTCTCCGTACCGGAAGCTTTTACTACAACTATACCATCTGTTTCATCTTCACCAATAATTAACTTTTTATCAGTTTCATTATACTTTACAAAACTATCTTGGCCGAAATACATCGCGGGTTCACCCACAGTAGTTATATCTAAAGTAACTGTTGGTATACCGCCACCTTGATCACCAAAGTAAACATCACCTTGATTTTGACTATTAATATATAATGGTGAACAAGACTCTAAGTTAGTAACATAAAATTCATCTAAACAACTATCCGAACTTAAACCGGTATTACCAGATATTATATTATATTTGTAATTACCTGTACTACCTGATCGTGATACATGTAAAGTATATAGAGGATCACCCACACCAAATTCCGAAAGTTGTACTACTTTCTCATTAACAACATTTTCAGTTGTTAATTCTAAAACATTAATACCGTCTGTTTGAAATCCAAATTCTTTATTAAGATTGTCATATCTCATAATACCATCTAGTGAGTTTTCATCACCAAATTTAAGAGTAACATTCCTATCTTCAGTACCAACTATGGCGACTTCAGTTTCGTTATCCGATTCGAATAACGCCACATTGTCATTACCTAAAGTGGGTAAAGAAGGTAATGAACTAATATTAACATGTAATCTAGATGAAGGTGAAATATTACCAACTCCTAAATCACCATTTTGAGTTAATGCCATTAATCCACCAGTACTAAAAGTGTTTCCAGTTGCCCAAACGAATTTGTCGTTTACACTATAAGAACCCATTAACCATCTATTACCACTAGTCTCATCAAAATCTATATACGCATTGTTTCCATCATCAGATTTTAATTTTAATACTGCATTACTATTGGAAGATTCAATATGTAATTGTTGTATATTACTACCACTTATATGAAGAGTACTATCTGGACTCATCGTACCTAGTCCTAATCTTCCTCTACCCGTTAATATCATTTTATCACTTAATGTATTGGAAGCGATAGTACCAAAGAATAAATTAGACCTAGTACCACTACTTTCTGTTCTTAACTGAGCATCTATTTTGTCAGATTGATTAGACCCTGCACTTTTAAAGTTTATTCTATTTTCATATTCCCCACTTCCACCTACAGTAGTCGAACTAATTGCGAGTATTGCATCTTCATTACTAATTAATACGTTACCATTATTTATATGTAATTTTGATATTGGTGTTTGTGTACCAATACCCATTTTACCAAAAGAAGTTTGTATTGTAACACCACTATTACTACCAAAATATACATCACCTTCATCACCGGGATTAATATAAAGTGGTGAACAAGAACGTAAGTTGGCTACATATAGATTTGTTAAACAATCTGTAGATGTATTACCACTACTAACTAAGGGATCAGACCAACTAAAGCTAGATCCTACTCCTGTTGTTCCAGTAACTACGTTACCGTTACTATCGAACCCTAAATTACCGATAGGTGTACCATTTCCTATAGAATTAATATTTAAATTAGGTACATAAACTGTATCATTAGTAGTAGCATTAAGTCCTGTACCACCAATTATTACTGATCTATCAACACCAATATCAAAAGTATTATTAGTACCCCCAACAATACCTGAGTTATCATTTTGTGCTAAACCATTATTACCACTACCATTTTTATGATTACTACCACCTAAAATAAAACTATCCGTACAAGCACTCATTCTAGAATCTGAAGTACTCAACATAGCACCTCTAGCGGAAGAGAAAATAATGTTAGATGAACCACCTAACATTACATTATTAAAACTTAATGCGGTTCTTCCAGATATAGTATTACCAAAACCACCTAATTGTGTATCCGCACCTAAAGTAGAAGTACTATTACTAGTAACATTGCCAACACCCCCTAAGAATGAAGCGTATTTGCTATTGGAAATTGTATGTCCTGTTCCTGCTGCAATAATTGCTCCATTAGATTCACCATTTACTGTATAACTACTACTACCTTTTTCATCAATTAATACTTCATTACTTAATCCGGCTTCTTCCCAAAATGATGTTGCACTACCTGTAGTACCCGTAACCACATTACCACTAGAATCAAATCCTAAATTACCGATAGGTGTACCATTTCCTATAGAATTAATATTTAAATTTGGTACGTAAACAGTATCAGAAGTGTCTCCAGTAATATTTTGTCCACCTAAAATAACTGATCTAGTTACGCTTTCCATAAGGTTATTTATACCCCCTACTATCACTGAGCGTGAAGATGCATCCATAATGTGATCACTACCGCCAATAATAACTGATTCAAAAGACTTATTTAATTCAGAATCTTCCGAAGTATAAATACCACCCCTACAGTCGTCTATAGTGTTATTAGTACCACCAATAATTGAAGCGGTTGGACCATCGATTATTTCGTTGTTAGTACCACCACCTATTAATGCGTTATCGGAAGAACCATTAATTGTGTTCCTTTGTCCCCCAACTATCACACTATACTGAATAGTTGACCCATTTCCTATAATACTTGAATTAGTTGTTGAAATAATTGCGGATGCAGATGCACCACTTATTGTATTAGATCCCCCATTTATTATTGTAGAAGCTCTACCATCCGTAATATTATTAGTAGTGAAATAACCACCTACTAATATAGCACCTGTGGATGTTCCACTAATTGTTCCCGCATTTTGATTAATACTTTTTAAACCACCATTTTCAGTTTGCCAAAAAACTGTTCCGGTTCCACCAGAGGAAGGTTGCCAACTTCCTACGCCATTTGCATCACATGTTAATACGTATCCATTAGTCGCACCACTAGTCATAGTAAAGTTTTCAGTAGTGGTTCTTTTCTTAATATTTAAGTTACCAAAATTATCTAAAGTTAAAATATTATCAGTTGTTGCCGTATAAGGTGCAACATTTTGTAACCCATCTACCCTAAGTGTAAAATCATTACCATGAGTATCTTTCCATTCATCACCAACCTTTACATGTAATTTAGCCTCTATACTAGCTGCAGTAGTTGTACCCACACCTACTTTACCGTATTGTGTAGCTCCTTTTGCTAAAGAAGTTGCAGCATTATTATAAAAACTATGTAAGGTGTTAGTTTGTCCATCTTTTATTGCCATCACTGATCCTAATGCAGTAGATAAACTGCTAGTATCACCTAAAACACTAAATACTGCGTCATCGTCTACTAATGGAGTAGAAGGTCCAAAATTACCATTAATAGATACTCTACCTGCGGTAGAACCTGCAACTCCATTATTACCATTTTTAACTAATAATATATTTTGATTAAGACTATTCTGTATTTGTAAAGAAAAATTATCTGGATCAGTTGGTCCAGTACTAGTACTACTATCTCCTTGAATAAACAATTGTGCCGTTGGTGTTTCAGTATTTATGCCTACATAACCTTTAGTATCACCCGTACCCGCAATAAACATATTTGCAGTATTTCCATCCGCATCGTTACCAGCGAAAAATCTAATGTAATCTTCTGTATCTGTACCAGGTGCAGATATTATATTTAAACCGTTTTGATGAATGGAAGAATAAAGATAACCGTCACCTTTTGCACCATATCCCGGAAAACTAGTCTCTGTACTACCTCTAACTCCAAATGTAATACCACCATTTCCTGGTGTGGCAACTGCTATTCTAGCAAGTTGATCTGTTGTAATCGCACTTAATTTAACATTCGCACCGCTATTTAAGTTAAGGTCTGACTCAAATATTGCTCCAGTTTCTTCCATTTTGAAGTCTCCCATAACATGTAGAGTTTTATCTACATCATTATTTGTAATATCCCCAATACCAACCCTTTGGTTATTTGTTAATACCATTACTTCACTTAGTGGTCCACCTGTAGGATAAGTATAAAATTGTAAATTACCTGATACACCCCCACCAAAAGTACTACCTTCTATTCTAGCAAAAGGTGTTGATACACCATTATTATCAAAATCAATAATTGAGTCATTTAAGGCAGTACCACTTAATGTTAATACACTATTATTAGATGGGTTAGATATAAGAACATCTCCTCTTACATCTAAATTTTCTAATGGGTTATCTGTACCAACCCCTAAATTACCATCCACAAATACACCATCTGAAATAGTGGATAGTTTTGTACTACCATTATATTCTAAATCAACTGCATTTGTACCAATTCTTAATTTTCTACTTGCATTGGTAAAGGCGACAATACTATCAGTTCCGTTAAATCCAAAATAAGTGTTAGTATCACCACTATGCCTAATATATTCGCCTAATTCCATAGAATTTTCAACAGTAATACCACTAACTTTTAAAATTTGTGAATCAAAAGAAGTTTTACCACTTACCCCAATACTAAAAGTATTGTTGGTTTTATCATACGTAAAACCAGTAATAGTGTCACCACCATCCATTAAAGTACTTAAATCAATAGAACTAGCAAATCCACCGTTATTATAACCTAATGTTAATAATGAATCAGTGGAAAGTGTTCCACCCGTTACAAATGTATTAGTATCTGTACTTCCGGTTAAGGTTGATGCTTCTCTATATTCCACTTCACCAGTACTATTATTTCTTACTAATATTGCAGTTTCACTATTGTTTAATGTTGGTATTTGAGAAAGAGTTATATCACCATTAACAGTAATACCACTAACTTCTAAAATTTGTGAATCAAAAGAAGTTCCACCACTTAAACCGATAGTAAAAGTATTACTAGTGGGATTATAAGAATATCCGGTTATTGGGGTACTAGCCGCACCACTAGAAGGAAGTTGGTTAGCATTAATATATTTTACTGTTGCCGTATCATTATCATATATAACTAATTTATCATTTGCACCATCTACTGTTATACCTGTTCCGTTAGTTGCTGCTAAAATAAATGAGTCGGCACCTGAGTAGTCTAATGCGATTCGAACTTCAGGATCCGCCACTCCTACATCTATACCAGGAAAACCTACAAATTCCAGTGTATCTCCAGAACTTATAGTGAATGGTGTACCATTATCACCCTCTACTGTGAATGACATTGTACCACCGCCACTAGTTGATCCGGTAACAATATTACCATTGGAATCTAAACCTAAATTTATTAAAGGTGCACCACCACCAACAGTACCAATGTTTAAATTAGGTACATAGACAGTGTTATCACTAGTACCAGTAATACCATTACCACCTAAAATTATTGAATTATTTCCAGATAATAGATGATTCCTACCTCCTATTATAGCAGAACTACTACCTCCTGAAATAACTGATTGTGTTGATGTATATATACCTGAATCAACTTCTACTATAGTATTGTCGGATCCACCTATAATTGCACTATCTAAACCACCATTAATAATATTAGAAGAACCACCTACTATAGTTGCTCTTTCTGATGGTTGTGCAGTAGTGTCTTCTATAGTATTGCTCAATCCACCAACAATTGTTGCATGTGAAATATCTGAAACTGCAGAAGGATTACTTTTAATCGAACTGTTTTGAGTAGATAATAGTGCCGAAGTTGTCGAACCACTAATTACATTACTACTACCATTTAATATAGTAGAACCCGGTGATGAAAAAATTTCATTAGTACTAAATCCACCAGCAATTAAAGATCCCGTTGAAGTTCCGTTAATTGAGCCTGTAGTTGGTGTGTAACTTTTTAAACCACCATTTTCAGTTTGCCAAAGTGTACCACCACTTAATGATGATAAATCAACATTAAAAGTTCCACCCGTTGTATTTGTAAATGTTAATTCTGATGTACTACTATCATATGTACCACCAGATACAAAAGTATTAGTTAATCCTGTAACAAACCCACATATGTCAAACGTATCTCCACTGTTTGTCTTAAATGTAACACATCCTGTATTAGGACTGTATGTACCACCTGTAACATTAATATCGTTGTCACTAAATAATGCTGCAGCATTGGTGACATTAAATGTACCACCAGTAGTATTTGTGAATGTTAATTGTCGTGTGGCTGCATTTGCATTTCCACTATCAACAAAAACATTATTATCTACCGCTAATGAACTTAAATCTACAGTAATTTGAGATTGTCCATCATTCCTATCAATTTCTAAATCAGTACCATTTAATGTTGCACCTGTTACAAAAGTATTTGTACCACTAGTTGGTAACCATGTACCTACACCATTGGCATCAGAAGTTAACACATACCCATTAACTGCACCATCTCTAATTCTAACCTTGCCATCAACGTCAAGTTTTTCTGTTGGAATTGTCCCAATACCTAATTTACCATCATTACTTAAAGTCATTTTGGTATCTGCAGTAGTACTAAAAGTAGTGCCATCATTTCTTGTCGCAAACTTAATACTGGGATTAGTAGTTGAGTTAACCCCTATAACTAAATCGTTTATCGAATCAGGTGACATACCAATATTAGAGGTTGATATACCTCCATCTTGTGATAGTAAAATATCCGCAGTATCGGTATCGTCTACGTCATTTATGTCTGCCTCTATTTTAATTTTAGCATTTGTAGTGGATTTTATATGTAACTTTTCTGTTGGTGTATCAGTTCCTATTCCTGTATTACCACTAACTATTAAATCATTAGTTACAGTTAAACCACTTACTACACTAATAGTGGTATCAAAAGAAGTACCACCACTTAAATCTATACTAAATTTATTAGTAGTTTCATCGTATGTATATCCTGTAATGGTTTGACCACCACCACCACTTAAAGTAGAAGAATCTCTATATTCTACTACACCTGTGGTAGAATTTCTTACTAAAATTTCTGTTGCTGAGTTATTATTAACAGGTGTGTTAATAAGATTAAATGTTTGTCCTGAAAGAATACCCTCAACAATGGAGTTACCCTTAGAGACAAACCCGTTTTTTATTATAAATTCGTTTGCCATTATTTAATACTTTCCCTTTCCAGTTATTAAATGTTATTATTTATATATAAATATATGGAACTTAATAAAACTAAAGACCAAATCTACCTCTCATTGCTTCGAAGTTTCTTTTGACTTCATCTGCACTAAGACATTTAGTATAAATTGAGGTTGATGCAATTTTCCCACTAAATCTTTGCCCACCAGAACTAGCTCCTCTAGCAACATCTGGTTCGTTTGGTCCAGATGGCCTACCTGAGACTACTCCCACATTTGTTTCTGTTTTTACTATTTTCCCATTAACATATATTTTAATAGTACTAGAGCCATCCCCATTATCGGAAGCAGTAGTCACTACATAATTAAAAGGGTTAGGATAGTTAGTGGAAGTATATGCCGTATATGTTGATCCTGCCTGTCCTGTACCATCACTAAGAGTCATATTAATATTATCGCTATAAATATATAGCCATGTTCTATTTACATTTCCTCCAGCACCTGGTAAAAATAATGTAGAACCTTCAGAACCACTTCTATCATGATTAATCCAAGCGGTATAAGTTAATTCAGAAGGTATATTTTCCATAGGTGTACCTACACCTTTAAAATAATAATCACTACCATCAAACTCAAAAGATTTTATATACCCATCTATGGCAATAGGAATTTCGGTTACTGTAGATGGGTCAGGTGGTGGTGGACCAGCATCCGTATCAATGGCAAAGTCTAAATGGGTAAAAGAAGTATTCAATTCAGGATTAACTAAATTATATCCTTTACCTTGATTTATATTGTAGGAATTTGGGTTTTGTGCATCCATATAAAACACCAAATTATCAGTCACTATTTTAGGTGAATAAAAATACGCCATTTTAGATACTTCTTATTATTGTTTTTATTTCCCAATTATTTGTAGTTGCAGATACTAATAAATTTGCTGACGTACCCGTCACACTCATATCAAATGTTAAATTGGTTGTACTACCAATATCATTTGTTGTTGTTTCATTAAATTCTACAGAACTACCACTAAATACTGACATTATAGATCCTGCTCTAACACCCGCAGTGTTTTTGGCAGTATATTCAAAAAATGCTCCTGTATATGCACTAATAGGTATACTATATAATGTAGATTGACCACTATTAATAGTTTGTTTAATAGTTGTGTTTAACGAAGGAGATAAATTACTACCCATCAATATAGTATTGTCGTCATAGACTTCTAAAATAGGTAATCCTGATACGTTATTTACACCAAATAATTGTCCAGTTAAACTATCTGTGATTGTGAATAATTCCCCAACCGAACCCTCTACACTAAATAAAGGTGAGGTATTGCCTGATCCAAATATTTTTACTACATCTGTACTATCACCACTAAAAATAGATTCTCCATTAACATTAAAACCACCATTAACAGTTAATCCTGTTACCACACTAATATTTGCAGTTAAGTCAGGTTCTCCACCACTTTGTTTAATTGTGAAATTATTATTACTATAGGTATAGGCGGTAACTGTTGTGCCCGTAGCACCACCTCCAGTTGTACCTGTAACAACATTACCATTAATATCCACACCTAAATTACCGATAGGTGTACCACTACCAATATTTAATATTCTTAAATTACCCCCAATAAATGTATCACCACTTATTGTGGTATGACCATCGGGTTGAATTTCAATACGTTTAAATAATGTTTCTCCTGAAGCATTCCAAATTTCTAACGTAGTACTTTTTTCCCCACTATCCCATACAGGTAGTCTTTTAGATATAATTAAACCACCGGGATCCTCACCACTTCCATGATCGAATCTAAATGCAGCACTATTTGGACCTGTTGAACCACTAAACCCATTACTTGTATTATTAATTACTATATTAGTCTCATCAGGATATTTAGTTTGGTTTGCAATTGAACCTGCTTTAGCAATTTGAAATGTTCCATCTGGTACAGTAGTACCTACCCCAACTCTCGCAGAAGAGGATGAAGTATTAAAAGTCATTAAATTAGTACTACTACTACCTTTTATATGAACTGGATTAGAAGTATTGGCAAAATCAGTCTCAAAGAAAAATCTTCTTGTTCCTAATTCAGTAAATGCTAATGGTATCTGATCATTAGTACTATCATTATGAACTTCTATACCTGTACCGTCATTAGTTGCCCAACTAAAAGGTGTGTTAGTACCAACACCAATTTGTCCTTTTGGATTTATATATAATGAAGGTGATGTAGTAGAACCTGTAGAATCAAAATATATATCTTGTCCTGGTTGGACTCCTATACGTAAATCTTCTCCCGTACACCCACTAATCTTTTTAACAAATAATTGTGTAATACAATTTCCTGATGTGTTTCCAGTAAAAATTAAATCTGATAAATCAATAGGGTTAGCAGTACCACCATTATTCCAATTTAAAAATAATAAACCATCTGTACTCACAGTACCTCCAGTTACGTAAATATTATCTGAAGAGAAACCGGTGACAGTTATTGTACCTCCAGTCCCATTGGTTAATATTAAAGTACCTGCACTATATGTACCACCAGTAATTGCGGAACCTGATCCACCACCACTAAAAAATATTTCATCCCAATCCGTTAAGTCAAAATCGTAAGGGTCTTTATCTTTTAATTTAAAATATCTTGCACCACTTTCCGTACCTACAATCATACCAGGTCTTCTTCTCGGTAAAGGTACGGTAGTACCAGTTAAAACGTCATTAGTATTACCACTATAGTTTCTTAATCCATCGATACCTAACTGGGTATCAATAACTGCATAAGTATCTGTAGTATCACCTGGCGAAATAAATCCCGCTATTTTAACTCCACCTAATGGTCCGTAATCTGCCATATTTAATTAATTTTATTCATATTTTTATTAACTACATAACCATGTGTTAAATGCTGCACTAGTTGGATTAACAGATCTATATATCTTATAGTTTACTGCCACACCAAATGCGTTTGTTATTGGTATATCAGATAATGTGGTATAAGGTATGTTAGTTCCAAAACATCCTGCAACCGAATCTCTAATATCAGTAGGTTGTGCTAATATATCAGGAATACACCAATACATATATTCCGCACCACCAGTAGCTGGTTGTGTTACGTATGCATTAACAACGCCAGTTACTAAATCATTTCCTGCTAATGCCGTCATTTGTCCTGAAGTAATAGAAGTATTAGCGTTTTTACCATAATACCATTGAACTTTCCAAGTTCTAGATAAAGTTCTACTAAATGTACCACCAATAGTGTTTTCACCAAATATAGTATAGAGTAATTTAGAACCAATAGTATTTTGCCCCATTGCGTTAGTTAATATAATACTTTCTGTCCCATCATTAGTTAATGAATTAGCTATCGTAGTTACAGGATCTGCTTCTTTTATTTCAATACTACCTAGAATTCCATCTGCAACGTTACCACTATTACTAGTACCCCATGTAAAAGTTTGTGCACCAATCGATATTGTTTGCCCTAATTCATATTCTGATAAAAGTCCTCCTTGATTAAAACTGGTAAATGCTGGTGGTTGGTATGGATATAATAGTAAGTCCCACATTTCTTGCATTGTTTTACCAGGTGCAGGAAATGAACTACCTACCGTAATACCACCAACTGTAGAAGTAGTTGAAGCACTATTTACATAATTAGGTATAGTACCACCCGATAACCCACTTAAATCAATATCTATTTCTACATCATCATTTCTTGTTAATGTTAACTCGTCCCCAGTTAAAGTACCACCGGTTACAAATATATTAGTTAAACCTGATGTCCCACCAGATGCTGGTGCCCATATTGCAGTACCGTCACTTTCTGCTTGTGTTAACACATAACCTATAGTACCTAAAGACGCACCTTCCGTAACTCTTATTTGTTTAGTAGTTAATTTATTATCTATAGTTGCATCTTCTTTACTCCTTAAGTAATCTAAAGGTCCGGTATAATCTAAAGACGCTGCGGAATATGCTAAATAAGTTGCCGTTACTAAACCAGTCATTGAGGTGTATACGGTGGCAGAAAAAGGTGGAGGTGGAAAAGTACTCCCACTTATATCACCAAATAAATCATAAAATGCATACTGAATACTATAACCACTATATTCTAAAGCTATAGGGTGTGTCCCATTCATTCCTGAAATAGTAATATCCCAATAAGGACCAATAGTTGTTTCACCCGTATACCCAATAGTTATAGGTAATGTCAATCCGCTAGTACTAGCAGAATAAAGTGGATTTGTCCAAGTTAAAGAACTATAGGGTATACCTTCTTGTGAAGTACCAGTAAACATAGACGGAATAAAACTTGGTGATGCAGGATTAGAAACGTCAAATAAGGTAGTAATGTTATTACCACTTAAAACTGCCGTTTGTACATCCCCATCTGTTGGGTTTAATAATGTAACCGTACTCAAATCGATACCAGTTGGGTATTCACTAAATGGTATACCTGCCTGTATTTTACCATCAAAACAGGCAGTATTACCTGTTATGATATTTGCTTGTCTCGCTAAGTCTACTTGAGTTATAAATTTCTTTTCACAATCCGACATATTTTTATCTTTATTAATAAATATTTAGTTTTCTGTTATATTTATATAAAAAACTTTAAACATGAATAAAACATATAAAAAGTCCGATATTCATAAATATATTAATGAAAAGAAAAATGTCATTGACGAAGAAGAAGTTAATGAGTTAGTTGACATCGATGGTTCATTAATTAACAAAGATGATAATTATAGGGCAACTCCTTCGGTTATTAAATCTAAAAAGACTAGTGATGATTTTGCTAGGGCAGCAACACAGGGTCCTGAAGCTTACTTTATATATGGTGGTCCTTATTATGGTATAAATTATAGTTATGTTGTTAATGAAGAAGAGAAAATAGAAGAAAATATTTCACCAGAAGCAATACAAGATTTGGAAGCATTTCATGATATTGAATTTAATTATGATTTTTTAGAAGAAAATAAAATGAAAGGATTAGTCGATGAGATGTTTTTATCGAAAAAGACAGATAGTGGAATGGTAAAAAAAACTAACGAACAAGATTTAGTTGGGGATGAAATAGAAATTGCAGATATAAGTGAATTAAAAAAAACTTTTGAAAAACCTATGGTTATTCACAAGTTAAATCATTTATTAAGTCTAGTTGAAAAAGAAGAATTAAATGGTGAAGAATTGGCAATTTTATTAAATCATTTAATTAAAAATGTAAAAATAGATTTAATTAGTGAAAAACATAAAGAAATTTTAGGGGATAAAATTAAATATGGCGAACAGGAAGGAGAATAAAGGTGGTAACAGTGAGTTACGTGGTAAACATTGGTCGTGTCCTGAATATGTTAC
>MDTC01082838.1_pt1 | contig 26858 bp, 27 predicted proteins | sample 811181 | NCBI WGS metagenome assembly MDTC01 (sample SAMN05326644, study PRJNA326480) | marine metagenome | isolation source: seawater | place: Pacific Ocean: North | collected 2011
AACAAGCTGATGCATTAGAAGTAATGCTAGCTGCAAAATGGAAATAAAAAGATATCCTTCTATTTATTTTCTCGTAAGAGAGATGAAAAAAGATTTATTTAATATTGATTTAAATAACTCAGCTGATGATGAATTTCGTTTATTGTCTCCGCAATCAACAATCCATGAATTTTCATTAGAGTGTGAAACGATCAATATGAATAAACGGAGAAAAATTAATTAATTTTTTTCCATAGTGCCCATAATTACTTTTAATGAATTACCCCATTAAATGTGTTATGGGCATCTTACAGATGATCCTAAAAAAAATTAATATTTGGTATATAAGCTCTTTTTTAATATCATTAGCTGTTGCTATCCCAATAATAACAGTTTTTTTAAGCTTTTTTGAAACAACAGGGGATTATTCATCAATTCTTAAAAACACCTTTCTTTTTGAATATATATTTAACTCATTTACGCTTTTAACCGGAGTACTAATCTTAACTTTTCTTATTGGAGTTACATGTGCATACTTAGTTTCTTTTTATGACTTTCCAGGAGCTAATTTTTTTAAATGGGCATTAATTCTTTCTTTTGCAGTCCCATCTTACATATATGCTTATTCATTAACTGCTTTTTTTGAAAATTATGGAACAGCTTTTACAATTTTGAAAAATCTATTTGGTGAAAGTAATTACAATCAATATATACCAAAGTTTGATGGTATGCTGGGAGCTATTCTGTCTATTTCTTTTTCATTGTTTGGATATGTATACGTTTTAACTAGGGCCTCATTTTATTACCAATCTCAAAACTTAATAGAATTGGGAAAAAATTTAGGTTTTTCAAAAAAAAAATCTTTTTTTAAAATAATTTTACCCTCAGCAAGACCAGCCATTGTTGCTGGCCTTTCTTTAGTTGCTATGGAAACTCTTTCTGATTTTGGTTCAGTTTCTTTTTTTGGAATATCAACTTTGACAACAGGGATTTATAATGCTTGGATTACATTTGATGATTTAACTCTTGCAAATAGATTATCTTTTTATTTACTGCTATTCATTTTAGGTCTATTTGTTTTAGAAAATTTATCTAGAAAAAAAGCTCAATATCATTCACCCACGAAGAGTGGGCTTAAGAAAGGCACACCTATAAAACTTAAACACAAAAAATCAATATTAGCGTTTTTTTTCTGTTTAATTATTTTTTCTGTAAGTTTTTTATTTCCAGTCCTGCAAATGCTTTATTGGACTATAAGTTTTCCAAAACATTTTGCAGATTTAGATGTAATTAGATTATCTTTGAACACAATTATCTTAGTTTTTTTTTCAAGTATTATATTAATTTGTTTAAGTTTTATTTCAAACTATGGAAACAGGGTAACAAGAAGCAAGCTGCTAAATGTGCTAACAATTTTTTCTATTTCAGGCTACTCAATACCAGGAATAATTTTAGCAATTGCTTTTATATCTTTCATTTCTTGGTTTGATAATAACGTCATTAGTTTTTTTGGAATTGAAACAATTAAATCAATTTTTATTGGTTCTATATTAGGGTTAGTTTTAGTTTATTTCATTAGATTTTACTCTCTTGCGAGCAACGGAATAAAATCAGGCTATCTAAAAATTAATTACTCTATTGATGAAAGTGCTTATTTGTTAGGTTACTCTAAATTTAAAACATTTACCAATATTCATGTCCCTTATTTAAAAAATTCAATTCTATTAATTAGTGTCTTGATTACGATTGAAATTATTAAAGAACTTCCAATAACTCTAATAATGAGACCTTTTAATTTTGAAACTTTTGCAACTACGGCTTATATTTTTGCATCTCAAGACTTACTTGAGGCTGCTGCAGCACCATCTTTATTTCTCATTATTATTGCAAGTTTCTTTATTTTGATTACATCTAGATATACTCTTAGAGATTAAAACATATGATTAAAAATTTTTTAGAAATTGAAAATGTTACATTTATGGCCAGTGCTAAGAACAAAGTAAATAATGTATCGCTTAAAATTGAAAACAAAGGAGATATAATTTGTTTATTAGGCCCTTCTGGAATCGGTAAAACTACAATACTCAGAACCATTGCAGGTTTAGAAAAAATTCAATCTGGAAAAATTATACTAAATGGAAATGTTATATCTTCAAAAACAAAACATGTTGAACCAGAAAGTAGAAATATTTCTTTAGCTTTCCAGGATAATTCTTTGTTTCCTCACTACAGCGTTATTCAAAATATAGAATTTGGAGCCGAAAGAAACAGCAGCAAAAAAGAAAATCTAAACATGAAAGAAGTTATAAGCTTTTTACACTTGAATCATGTAATTAACAAATTTCCACATCAAATAAGTTCTGGTGAAGCCCAAAGAGCATCTCTTGCGAGGTCTCTTCTATCAAATCCGGATTTATTATTATTAGATGAACCATTGTCAAATGTTGATCAAAATTTTAAGGAAGAAATTCAAGTTAAGCTAAAGCAAATTTTAAAGAAATATAAAATTACTACTATAATTGTAACACATGATTCATATGAAGCTTTTTATTTAGGAAACAAATGCGGGATAATTTTAGACGGTCAACTTAAGCAATATGATGATCCTTATAATGTATATCACTTTCCTAACTCAATTGAAGTTGTAAACTTTTTGAACAGAGGAACTTTGATTCCAGCTAAAGTTACAGGTGAAAATAGTCTAGAAAGTTCTGAACTTGGAACAATTAAAGGCAATTTTATCAAACATTATCCGAAAGGATCCGATGTTAAACTTTTAATACAACCTGAAGATTTAGAACATGATGATAGTAGTAATTTAAAACTTGAAGTAGTAGATAGACAATTTCGAGGTACAAATTTCATTTATACTCTTAAAACAGAGAATAATTTAACAATACCGGTATTTGTTCACTCACACCATATCCATCAGCATGAGGTTGAAGAAAAATTTGGAATTAAAAGACCTATTATTATTGATCATATAGTTTGTTTCTAATAAAACTAAAAATTAATTAATTAATTTTAATTTTAAGTATTCTTAAATTATATTAAATTAAATTTTACAGAGCGCCCTTAGCTCAGTTGGATAGAGCATCGGTTTTCTAAACCGAGGGTCGTAGGTTCGAATCCTTCAGGGCGCGCCAACAAAATAAAAATTTACCTATAAACAATTTTTCAAATTCATTTGTTGACGACGTTATGTTGAAATGAGATAAAGTTTAATGATTGGTTTTTGGATGATAATAATTTTGTTTGTTTACTTTGGTCTTGCACCTTTAATTGCACACCTAGTTTATAAAAAATTTAAATATTCAAAATTGGTTACAAAAAAACATTACATCGGTTTTTGGTTGAGATTTGGTGCTGGTGTTGCTGATACGATTATTTTAGTCATTATTTCATTTATAGTTGGTTTTTTATTACAATTACTATTTTTTGATACTAAATTTGGTCCAAGTTTTGATTTTATATTTGGTTCAATTATTGGTTGGGCATATATTTGCATATTACAATCGTCCAAACATCAAGCTACGATTGGACAAAAATTGTGTAACATTAAAATTGTAGATCAGAATTTCAAAAAAATTACTCTTGGTAGAGCTACTTTAAGGTACTTCTGCTTAACACTTTCAGCTGTAATTTTATTTATAGGTTATTTAATGATTGGATTGACAAAAAAAAAACAGGGGCTGCACGATCTATTTTCAAAAACACTTCATATTAATTCTAAATAATTCAAAATAAATTTTTTATAAAACTAATTGTATTTATAACTAGATAAGTCAATATTTCTATAACTTCATAAAAATACTCTACGTAAGGTTCTACAAAAGGGTATTTAACAACAATCAAATGTTTTGTAACATTTAATATTTCATAAATTGCAAAAATGAAGACAATAGCTAAAGTTAAATAAGTATAAAATCCAAATGAACTCTCTTTTTTTTCTTCAACAACACTACTAAAACTATGTAATTCTTCCATTGGAAACAGGCTATCGTCAATTCTATGTTCCAAATTTTCTATTGCTTTTTCTTTCTTAACAGTTGGGACTACTTCGTTTTTTGTGGGTTCTTTATTTTTTTCTATTTTATACTCTAAATTTTGTAAGGTTTGTTCTATTTCTCTTAAAGTTTTGTCAAACTCAGAGGTATCTACTTCAAAATTATTATGATTATTATTTTCCGACATTTTAATTTTTACTTGTTTTGTGAACTATAGGAATATTTTAATAAACTATCCTATTTTTATAAATTAATATATATTTAATTAATTTTCATAGTAAATTATTAATAAATAAATAATCATTTGAAAAAAAAATTTCTACAACACTGTTTAAACAATAAATTACATCAGAATCGTGCACAATTAGATACTCTAGATTTATTAATAAAATTTAGTAAAAAAAATAATTCTCTTAGAAATTTAATTTTTAAATTATTTAATAAATTGAATATAAAGAAGGGTTTTTACTTACACGGCGACGTTGGAGTTGGAAAAACCATGTTGCTTAACTTTTTTTTTGATCTACTTACTCTTCGAAAAAAAAGAATTCATTTTAACGAATTTATGATTAACTTTCATGATTTCAGACATAATAATAAATTAATAGGAAAAAAAAATTCTATAGATAGTTTTGTAAAAAAACTTAAAGAAAAAATAGATCTTATCTATTTGGATGAGTTTCAAGTTACAAATATTGTTGATGCTATGATTTTAGGAAAATTATTTGAAACAATTTTTAAAGAAAATATTCAGATTTTGGTAACTTCAAATATAAAAATTGATGACTTATACAAAGATGGTCTTCAAAGAGACCAATTTTTACCTTTTATTCAAATTATTAAAAAATTTTGTATAGAACATGAACTTATTATTAACAAAGATTACAGGAAACTAAATGACTCAAAATTAGAGCGTTTTTTTCACCCCCTTAATGAGGAAACATCTTTTCAGGTTAGTCAAATTTTTAGAAAATTAACTAAAGATAAAAAAAAAACTATCGTTCAATTAAATGTCAAAGGAAGAGTTTTGAAAATTAATTCTTTTTTTGATGGGCATGCTAGATTTGATTTTAATGAACTGTGTAGTGTTAATATTGGTTCAGAGGATTATGTAGCTCTTGCAAAAAAATGTAATTTTATTACATTAGACAATATACCAAATTTTAATGATGAGAATAGTAATCTTCAACAAAGATTTATAACTTTAATAGATATCCTTTATGAAAAAAAAATTTCAATGATGGTAAGTTCCAATTTTAATCAAAAAAATTTCTCATCTTCTAAAAAATTAGCTAATACTTATAAAAGAACCATAAGCAGATTGTTTGAACTTACTTCTTCAAACTTTAATTCAAGATAAATTTGTCTTAAAGTTTAATAATACTAAATATTGACAAATTTGATCAATTTTTAACCACATATAGTATTTATTTTGATTGATACTTTAAACACAATTTTATTAAATTACAGTTAGTATAAATTATTTTGATCGATCAAAATACACAAACTAAACGAAAGAAAGGGTACCTCAATATGTTTAAAACTTTAAAAAATTTGATTTTAATTGTATTTGCATCATTTGTTCTTATTGCTTGTCAGCAACAAGGTGGTGGTGGAAATTCTAAAAAATCTAAAACTCTAGACAATACAAAAAAAGCTGGTTTTGTAAAATGTGGAGTTTCACAAGGACTACCAGGATTTTCAAATGCTGACTCAGCAGGAAATTGGTCTGGTATTGATGTAGATGTATGTAGAGCTGTTGCTGCAGCCGTTTTAGGTGACGCAGACAAAGTTAAATACACTCCGTTAAGTGCGAAAGAAAGATTTACTGCTTTGACAGCTGGTGAAATCGATATTCTTTCAAGAAACACTACTTGGACATTATCAAGAGATGCTGACATTGGTTTAACTTTTGTCGGTGTTAACTTTTACGATGGACAAGGTTTCATGGTGAGAAAAAACTCTGGAATTAATTCAGTTAAAGACTTTAAAAATGGTATTTCTGCGTGTACTAACACAGGAACTACAACTGAGTTAAATATGAGAGACTTCTTTAATTCTAATAACATAAGCTATGAACCAATCGCTTTTGAAAAAGCTGACGAAGTTGTAGCAGCTTATGATGCTGGAAGATGTGATACTTACACTACTGACAAATCTGGTTTAGCAGCTCAAAGAACAAAAATGAGCAATCCAGACGAACACAAAGTATTACCGGAAACTATTTCTAAAGAGCCACTAGGACCCGTTGTACGTCAAGGTGATGCTGTTTGGGAAGACATTGTAAGATGGTCTTTAAACGTTATGATCGAAGCAGAAGAATACGGTGTTAATTCATCTAACGCTTCTAGCCTAAAAGACTCAGAAAACCCACAAATCAAGAGATTAGTTGGTTCTGAAGGTGAATTAGGTTCAGCATTCGGATTAGACAACGAATGGAGTTTAAGAATTATCGAGCAAGTAGGTAACTACGGTGAAATCTATGAAAAACACATAGCTAGCACTGGAATTATGCCTGACAGAGGTCCAAATGCACTTTGGACTAAAGGTGGTATACTTTACGTAGCACCAGCAAGATAATTTTACTATAAATTTAAATTAAAAGGGCTAGATTTATCTGGCCCTTTTTTTTATGTTAAATAATGATGAGTTTAAAACATTTTCAAATAGATATTAAAAACAAGAAGAGAATAATACCTCAGGTATTGACGTTATTGTTTATTGTTTTGGGAATAAGTTATTTTGCATTCAACGCTCAAGTCAATATGGGCAACAGGGGAATTGCTTTTGGGTTTGGATTTTTGTCTCAAGAGGCATCTTTTGATATAGGTTTTTCATTAATTGATTACGATGGTTCTTATTCCTATGCTAGAGCATTCTTAGTTGGTTTATTAAACACTCTTTTAGTTTCAGTAATAGGCATTTTGATAGCAACTTTAATTGGAGTGACTATTGGTATAGGAAGACTATCTTCTAATTTTTTAGTAGCAAAATTCTCAGAGGTTTATGTAGAGGTATTCAGAAATATTCCTTTACTATTACAATTATTTTTTTGGTATTTTGCCGCTTTAAGAGCGTTACCTCTTCCAGAGAATGCTATTAATTTTTATGATATTTCATATTTAACAGTTAAAGGTTGGTATGTACCTAAATTTATTTGGAATAATTTTTCAATATTTATCTATTCTATAATAGCTTCAATCGTTGCTATTATTTTTGTTTCAAAATACGCAAAAAAACAAAGAGAAGAATTTGGTAAGCATATTCCATCTTTTTATATTGGTCTCGGGTTATTATTTTTAATTCCAGCCTTAAGTTTTTTTATTGGTGGTGTCACACTTGAATTTCAAATTCCTGTTCTAGAACAAATGTCTACTACGATTTTCAATTTTCGTGGAGGTGTTAGCATAATTCCTGAATTAATGTCTTTGGCCTTGGCTCTATCAATGTATACAGCTACATTTATTGCTGAAAATGTTAGAGCTGGTATTCTTGGAATAGGAAAGGGACAGAAAGAAGCTGCTGCTTCGATCGGACTAAATAATACACAAATTTTAAAGCTTGTTGTTTTACCACAAGCTTTGAGAATAATTATTCCTCCTACAACAAATCAATATTTAAACTTAACTAAAAATTCTTCTTTGGCTGCTGCGATTGCTTACCCTGATATAGTTTTAGTATTTGCAGGAACTGCGTTAATGCAAACGGGTAGAGCAATTGAAATTGTAAGTATAACAATGGGCACTTATCTTTTTTTAAGTCTCTCAATTTCCTTTTTTATGAATTGGTATAATAAAAGTGTTGCAATTAAAGAAAAATAACGATGAATATAAATATATTAAAACCAAAAAAAGAAAATCTTAAAAATTATTTAATTCTGGGTATTCTTTTACTATTTTTTGCATTCTTTGATATTTTTAGCAGCACTTTTTTAAACGTTAATATAACCGGTTTTTTACCAAATATAATTAGCTATTTAAGCCCTCTGATTTTAGGAGCTTTAGGTTTACATTTTATAAGAATTGAATATAGCGGGAATAAAACATTAGATAGTATTAACAAAAACTTGAATTCCAGTAATTTTAACGCTGTTCTTTCTCTTATAGTTATTTTTATTCTACTAAAATACGTTCCACCCGCATTAAATTGGACTTTTTTTGATGCTAATTTTTTAGGTAACACTAAAGAGGATTGTACTGGTGATGGAGCATGTTGGGTATTTGTTAAAGTTTGGTTTAATAGATTTATGTATGGAATGTACCCAAATGCTGAACAATGGCGAATTAATATTTCTTTTCTAATTTTATTTGGATCAATTATTTCAATTTTTATCTTACCGCAAAATTTTAAGAAATATATAATTTTATTTTTACTTTTTATTTTTCCAATAATAGCTTTGAATTTAATATCTGGTGGAATATTTAATCTAAAATGGATTGAAACTGGTGCTTGGGGCGGTTTATCTCTAACGTTTATAGTTTCGGCTTTTGCATTAATCTTCTGTTTTCCAATAGGAGTTTTTTTGGCGTTAGGAAGAAGATCGGATTTACCTGCGATAAAATATTCTTCAATTAGTTTTATAGAGTTGTGGAGAGGTGTACCTTTAATAACTGTTTTATTTATGTCCGCAGTTATGTTTCCAATGTTTTTACCAGATGGCACTTATATGGACAAATTAATGAGAGTAATTATTGCAATAACGCTATTTGAGGCTGCTTATATGGCTGAGGTAGTCCGTGGAGGGCTACAAGCTCTTCCAAGAGGCCAATATGATGCAGCTAAATCTTTAGGAATGGGTTATTGGAGAATGCATTTTTTAGTGATTTTACCTCAAGCTTTAAAACTGGTGATACCAGGAATTGCAAATACATTTTTAGCATTAGTTAAAGACACACCATTAATTTTTGTTGTAGGGTTGCTTGAATTAGCAGGTATGATAGGTTTAGCAAAAACTAACCCTAAATGGCTAGGTATGGCAGCAGAGGGCTATGTTTTTGCCGCTTTTGTGTTTTGGGTTATTTGTTTTGCAATGAGTAGGTATAGCCAAAACTTAGAAAAAAAGTTAAGTACAGAAAGATAAAATGTCAAATATTATAGAATTAAAAAAAGTAAATAAATGGTTTGATAAGTTTCAAGTGTTAAAGGACATTGATCTTGAAGTTAAAACTCAGGAAAAAATCGTAATATGTGGTCCGTCTGGATCAGGAAAATCTACCTTAATAAGATGTATAAATAGACTTGAAAATCATCAAGAAGGAAAAATCATAGTAGATAACACAGAAATTTCAGAGGATACTAAGAATATAGAAATAATTAGAGCAGAAGTAGGAATGGTATTTCAACAATTTAATTTGTTTCCACATTTATCCATATTAGACAATTGCACACTAGCTCCAATTTGGGTAAAAAAATTACCTAAAAAAAAAGCAGAGGAGCTTGCAATGGAAAATCTAAAAAGAGTTCAAATTGAAGATCAGGCTTTAAAGTTTCCGGGTCAATTGTCAGGCGGTCAACAACAAAGAGCGGCTATAGCAAGAGCTTTGTGTATGGAGCCAAAAATAATGTTATTTGACGAACCTACTTCAGCGCTAGACCCTGAGATGATAAAAGAAGTTTTGGATGTAATGGTTGACCTTGCAAAAGGTGGAATGACAATGATTGTAGTTACTCATGAAATGGGCTTTGCAAAGGAAGTAGCTGACAATATGATTTTTATGGATGAAGGACGTATTGTTGAAAAGGCAAAAACAACAGAATTTTTTGACAACCCTAAATCAGATAGAACTAAACTTTTTTTAAGTCAGATATTATAGCCAACTTGGTATAGGCAAGTTTTTGCTCTTTAAAAATTCTTTGTTATAAATTTTACTTGCATATCGTTTACCTGGGTCACAAAGAATAGTTACAATATTATGCCCGGGCCCTAATTTCTTAGCTAAATTAATTGCACCAGCAATATTAATACCTGACGAACCTCCTAAACTTATATTTTGATCTTCTTTTAATTTAAAAATTATATTTAAAGCTTCTTCATCTTTAATTTGAAAAGCTTCATCTATTAAAGCTTTTTCAAAATTTTTTGTAATTCTTGCAGTACCAATACCTTCAGTAATAGAATTGCCAGAACTTTCTAATTTATTAAACTTAATGTGAGAAAACAAAGATGAACCCATTGGATCTGCTAAAGCTATCGCAATATTTTTGTTTTTTTCTTTAAGCCCAATAGAGACGCCAGCTAAGGTTCCTCCCGTTCCAACTGCACACACAAATCCATGAATTTGACCTGCTGTTTGATTCCATATTTCTCTAGCCGTTGTTTGAATGTGAGATTCTGTATTCATTAAATTATCAAATTGATTTGACCACAATATTCCATTTTTATTTGATCCTGAAAGATTGTCAGCAATTTTTTTTGATTGTTTAATATAATTATTAGGATTAGCGTATGGAACCGCATCTACTTCGATTAATTCGGCTCCTAAACTTATAAGCGTCTGTTTTTTCTCAATAGATTGAGATTTTGGGATAACAATTTTTAAACTAAGACCATATGCTTTTGCAACTACTGCCAAACCTATTCCCGTATTACCAGCTGTACCCTCTACAACTATACCACCTCTTTCAATTTGCTTATTTTTTATAGCATGTTCAACAATAAATAATGCGGCACGATCTTTGACAGACTCGCCTGGATTAAAATATTCTCCCTTGCCATAAATATTACATCCTGTTAATTCAGACGCTTGTTTTAATTTGATTAATGGTGTATTTCCAATTTGCTTTAAAATACTAAGATTATCCATATTTTTAAATATATGAAAAAAAAATTTCTTTCAATTATATTGTTTTTAACCTTTACAACTAACCTAGTTGCTCATTTAGCCCATTATCAAAGCATTAATATTTTAGAGTATGAACTATTTAGAAATGATCAATCTATTGGATACCATAATTTTGAATTTACAAGGTCAAATAATGCATTAAAAGTTAAAAGTATAATTAATTTTAAAATTTCAAAACTAGGTATAGATCTTTATAAGTATGAAGGCTCAACTGAAGAAGATTATGAGGGTGATCAATTAGTAAAGTTTTCATCTAAGACAAATCAAAACAAAAAGATTAAAAATACTGTGATTTTGTTTGATAAAGTAAAAAATAAACTTATTATTTCAGGTTCAGAAAATCAATTAATAGCACCCAGCGACTATCCTGTGGGCACATGGTGGAATCATGAAATTGTTCAATCAAAAGCACAAATTAGCGGTGTGTCTGGAAGAATTATTGATCAAAAAGTTATTTTTTTAGGAAAAGAACAAATAAATTTAAATGGAGAACAGTTTGATGCACTGAGATTTAATTTTAAGTCAACGGATAAAAATTTACCTGAAAAGAAAAGACTAAATATAGATGTTTGGTATGACGAAAAAACTAACATTTGGCTGAAAGCATCTTTTGATAAAACAGGTTATTGGGAATACCGATTAAAAAAATACGAATAATAAAAATTTAAGCACTAAAATTCTCTAACATGTCAATAGTTATTTATTGAATTATATGAGTTTTTTAGGCTCAAAATAATTTTAAAATTAGAAGATTAATTCTTGCATAAAATTTAAATTTACTGTTGAATTATATTTTTAAACAAACCATAAAGGGCAAGCAATGGAAGACAACTTTAACATTCATTTAGGAAAAAAACTTAGGATGAGAAGACTTTCTTTAGGCTTAACTCAGACAAAAGTTGCTGAGGCTATTAACGTAACATTTCAACAAATTCAAAAGTACGAAAAAGGAACAAACGGTGTAAGCTCTGCTCGATTGATGCAAATTTCACAATTTTTAAAAGTTCCAATTACTTATTTTTATGAAGAATACAAGGACTACAAAGAATTTTTAACGGATAACGACACTACAGAAGACCTAAATTATTCTTTTTTAACAAAGACATTTAAATCGCTGTCAAAAGAGGAAAAAGAGAAAATTTTACAAGTTTTAAAAAATATAGAATCTCTAGACCAGACTGGTTAGTTGGCTCCTCGGGCAGGACTCGAACCTGCGACCAATTGATTAACAGTCAACTGCTCTACCAACTGAGCTACCGAGGAATGACAAAAACCTATTTATTTCACTACTAGATGACTGTCAAACCTTAATAGCAAATTATTCATCAAATTAGAAAATTAATTTACTAATTGAAGATTTTATAAAAAAATATTATTTATAACTATGAATCTAGAATTAGTAGCGCATGCATCCTTAAAAATAGAAAATACTTCAGGAAAAGTTTTAATTACCGACCCATGGTATAAAAGTCCAGCTTTTTGGGGTTCTTGGTTTTTATGCCCAGAACCTAATGTTAGTGAAGATATTTATAAAACAACTAATTTTATTTATCTGACACATTGGCACTTTGATCATTTCGATTACAAAACAATGAGAGAGTTTAATAAAAATATAAAAATTTTTGTTCCACAGTTTCCATCTTCTATAATGAAACAAGAATTGGTCGGGCTTGGATTTAACAACGTCATTGAGATGATTCATAATAAAGAATATTTTTTAGAAGAAAATTTTTCTATCATCAGTCATCAAGTTGAACATCAAGATGATAGTATTTTGATTATTAAAGTTGACGGCAAGATTTTGGTAAATCTTAATGATGCTAAACCACTACCAAGTTCTTGGAGATGGTTAATTAAGAATTTTAAAAACCCAGATTTTATGTTCAGAAGCCACTCATTGGCATGGTCTTATCCTACTAAATATATTTTTGAAAAAGAGGATGAAGATTTTTTAAAAAAAGAAACTTACATGCAAGAATATCTTCAATGTATTTTATTTTTAAAACCTATACATGCCGTCCCATTTGCTAGCTATATTTGTCATCTTCACAAAGAAACTTTACAAGATAACAAACATCTAACTACTCCTTATGAATTAGAAAAATATGTTACTAAAAATTATAACGGTAGTACTTTATTTAAAATTATGAATCCTGGAGGCAAGTACACTGAAGAGAAAGGCTTTTACGACATCAAACATTATAATTTTGATGAAGAACTAGAAATTCTTAAACGTAAATATGCTCCGTACTTAGAAAAAATATATCAAAAAGAGAGTGCGTATAAAACCGATTTTGAATTAGTGAAAAAATATTTTGAAAATTTTATTTCAAATATTGGCATATTAAGATTCACATTAAAAAATTTTATTTGGATAATTGATACAGATGAACAACAAATTTTAATAGATTTTTATAAGAAGAAAATTGAGTTGGTTGAAAATTTCAACAAAGAAACTTCAAAATTTTCAGCTCTAATTTCTGTTGATAAAAGTGTTCTTAATAGATCTGTTAAAGATTATCTTTTTTCAAATATAGATATTTCTAAAAGGTGGAAAGTAAAAATTACAAAAGGCCAAGTACAAAAACATTTATATTTGACTTCTTTAATTACTTTATACGAGGGAAGAATTATTCCAATCTTGCCTAATTTTTTAAAAATAAGATTTATAGCTGGTTATTTAAGAAGACTTCCAGAATTACTAGACTATATAAAGGTTCTCTTAAAATTAAGAAAAAGTATTTCTGAGGTTAGAACCTATATATCTGGAACTCATCAAAAATAGAATTTCAAAAACTATACGTTTTTTTGGAGGCCACGCCCAGAATCGAACTGGGATACGAGGATTTGCAATCCTCTGCGTAACCATTCCGCCACGTGGCCAAAGTATTGATTAGACCTATTTAAATCATTTAGGTGTTTCATTAAAGAAAATTCTATGATTTTAAGAAGTGAGTTCCTTTGATATAAAATCTATAATATTTATAGCTAAATTATTATATGGAATTTAAAAAATACGATCATTCAATCGAAGAGAAACAAATCTATGATTTTTGGGAAAAAAAAGATTTGTTTAAACCAAAACCCAACAAATCAAAAAAAAATTTCTCTATAGTAATACCTCCACCAAATATTACTGGTAGATTGCATATGGGTCACGCACTTAATAATAGCTTGCAAGACATTCTTGTAAGATATTACCGTATGAACGGATATGAAACTCTGTGGCAGCCAGGAACTGATCACGCCGGTATAGCTACACAAGCAATAGTCGAAAAAAACCTCTCGCAAAAAAATATTAGTAAAAATGATATTGGTAGAAAAAAATTTATTGAAAAAGTTTGGGAGTGGAAAGCAGAGTCTGGAGAATTAATTCTTGAGCAATTAAAAAAACTTGGTTGTTCCTGTGATTGGTCACGATCTCGGTTTACTATGGATGAAAACATGTCTAAAGCTGTAACAAAAGTTTTTGTTTCTCTTTATAATAATAAGCTCATATACAAAGACAAAAAATTAGTGAATTGGGATACAAAATTAAAAACAGCTATTTCAGATTTAGAAGTTGTACAGAATGAAATTCAATCACAACTTTATTACATAAAATATCCTATTGTAAATACTGAGAATTTTATAACTATTGCAACAACTCGACCTGAAACAATGATGGGTGACACAGCAATAGCGGTAAATTCAAAAGATAACAGGTATAAGAGTTTAATAGGGCATTATGTAAATATACCAATAGTAAATCGAAAAATTAAAATTATTAAAGATAACTATGCTGACCCGGAGCAAGGGACGGGAGCAGTTAAAATTACTCCGGCTCATGATTTTAATGATTACGAAGTAGGCAAAAGAAACAAATTAGAAATAATCAATATTTTTGAAAAAGATGGAAAAATTAATAAAAATGGTATTAAATCTTTTATTGGACTTGACAGATTTGAAGCAAGAAAAAAAATTGTAAATGAACTTAAAAATTTAAATTTTTTAGAAAAAATTGAATCTATTAAAAATAAAGTCCCTTATGGTGACAGATCTAATACTGTAATCGAACCATTGTTAACAGAACAATGGTTTGTTGATGCAAAAAAATTAGCAAAAAAACCTGTAGAGATAGTAAAAAAAAAAAAGACAATTTTCTTTCCAGATAATTGGACTAAAACTTTTTTTCAATGGATGAATAATATAGAACCATGGTGTATCTCCAGACAAATTTGGTGGGGACATAGAATTCCAGTATGGTATGGAAATAATGGAAAAATATTTGCAGCAGAAAATGAAAAATCTGCTCATAATCTCGCTAAAAAATTTTATAAAAATAAAAAATTTACATTAACACAAGAAACTGATGTGCTGGACACTTGGTTTTCTTCAGCTCTTTGGCCTTTTACTACATTAGGATGGCCGGAAAAAAGTAAATTTTTAAAAAAGTTTTATCCAACTACTGTGTTGGTAACTGGTTTTGATATTATATTTTTTTGGGTAGCTAGGATGTTGATGATGGGAAATCACTTTCTTAAAAATACCCCATTTAAAAAAGTTTATGTCCATGCACTTGTTAGAGATGAAAAAGGTCAAAAAATGTCAAAATCCAAAGGCAATGTTATTGATCCATTAGAATTGATTAATGAGTATGGAGCAGACTCTCTTAGATTTACATTAATCTCAATGGCCTCGCCAGGTAGAGACGTTAAGTTATCAAAAGATCGTGTTGTGGGATATAGAAACTTTATTACCAAAATTTCTAATGCAAATAATTTCTTAAAAATCAATAAATGTGAATACAAAAAAAATATAGCTATTGAAAAAGTTAAATTAAAAATTAATCAATGGATATATTTTGAGTTTGAAAAGACAACCCAGCTAGTTAATAAACATATACAAGATTTTAGATTTGATGAAGCTAGCAGAGTAATTTACAATTTTGTTTGGAGATCATATTGTGATTGGTATTTAGAATTTTTAAAGCCAATTTTTAATTCAAAAAATAAAATTTTAAAAGAAGAAGCCACTTATTTTTCATCATACATGTACATGAATATGCTTAAACTTTTACATCCATTTATCCCTTTTTCTACTGAATATATGTGGCAGAATAATAAATTCGACAAGACTTTAAAAACTTATCTTATTTCAGCTAATTGGCCTAATCCCAAAAAAATTAAACTTTTTTCAAAAAGCTCAAATGAAATTAAGGATCTGATAGAGATTATAACATCGATTAGATCAACTAAAGTTCAGCTTAATATTCCACCAAAAGAATATTGTGATATTGTTTACTCGAATGAAAGTAAAAAAACTAAGTTTACAATAGAAAACAACTTAGAGATTATCAAACAAGTGGGCAGAGTTAACAACACAATAAATAATTCAACTAATCATTCAAATATAATTCAGATTATAGTTTTAAACGAACAAATAGGTCTAAGATTCGAGACAGAAATTGATTTAGTATCGCAAAAAAACAGTTTGATTAATAAGCATGAAGAAATAGGTAAGAAAATAAATTCTTTAATAAACAAACTTAACAACCAAAATTATATAAAAAAAGCCCCAAAAGATATCGTGTTAAATGATAAAAAATTATTAACTGATTTAAGGATTGAACAAACTAAATTAAAAAGTATTGTGTCTAGCATCAATTAGAATGACTAAATTTAATAAAAATAAATTACCAAGTAGGCACACAACATTAGGACCTAATAGAGCTCCTCATAGATCTTTTTATTATGCTATGAAACTAACACAGGATGATGTCGCAAAACCATTTGTTGGCGTTGTTTCTACATGGAATGAAGCTGCTCCTTGTAATACAGCACTAATGCGTCAAGCCCAGTCAGTTAAAAAAGGTGTAATTGAAGCGGAAGGTACTCCTAGAGAATTCTGCACTATTACGGTAACTGATGGAATTGCCATGGGTCATGAGGGAATGAAGTCATCTTTAATATCTCGAGAAGTAATTGCAGACTCTACAGAACTTACTGTTAGAGGGCACTCGTATGATGCTTTGGTAGGTGTAGCTGGATGTGATAAATCATTACCTGGTTTAATGATGGCAATGTGTAGATTAAATGTGCCAAGTGTTTTTATTTACGGTGGCTCAATATTACCAGGAAAATATAAAGGTAAAGATGTTACTGTGGTGGATGTTTTTGAAGCAGTTGGTCAACACTCAGCAGGAAAAATTTCTGAGAAAGAATTAACAGAATTAGAATTGGTTGCTTGTCCAAGTGCAGGAGCTTGTGGTGGTCAATTTACTGCAAATACCATGGCTTGTGTTTCTGAAGCGATTGGACTTGCTCTACCTTACTCATCCGGGACACCGGCTCCATATTTAGAAAGAGATAAATATGCATACTTAAGCGGAAAAGCTGTAATGAATTTATTGGAAAAAAAAATTAGACCTAGAGATATTGTAACAATTAAATCTTTAGAAAATGCGGCAGTAATTGTAGCTGCTACAGGAGGGTCAACGAATGCAGCATTACACCTTCCCGCGATAGCAAATGAATGTGGAATAAAATTTGATCTTATGGATGTCGCAAAGATTTTTAAAAAAACTCCTTATCTTGCCGATTTAAAACCAGGAGGCAAGTATGTTGCTAAAGACATGTTCGAAGCTGGCGGTGTTCCAATTATTCTTAAAACCTTGTATGAAGGAGGATACATTCATGGTCAATGCATGACTGTTACAGGTAAAACGATGAAAGAAAATTTAAAGTTGGTAAAATTTAACGATAATCAAAAAGTTATCAGAAGATATAACAATCCTTTATCTCCAAATGGTGGAGTAGTGGGTTTGAAGGGAAATTTAGCACCCGAAGGAGCTATCGTTAAGATAGCTGGTTTAAAAAATTTAAAATTTACCGGTAGAGCGAGATGTTTTGATACTGAAGAATTAGCTTTTGATGCAGTTCAGAAGAAAAAATATAAGGATGGTGATGTCATTGTGATACGTTATGAGGGACCAAAAGGTGGACCAGGCATGAGAGAAATGCTATCAACTACTGCTGCAATATATGGTCAAGGCAAAGGAGAGACAGTAGCTCTAATAACAGATGGTAGGTTTTCAGGGGCAACAAGAGGATTTTGTATTGGCCATGTTGGACCAGAAGCATTTGTTGGAGGCCCAATCGCTTTATTAAAAAATGGTGATATAATTGATATCGATGCAAACAAAGGTCTTATTAATGTAAGACTTACTGCAAAAGAACTAAACATTAGAAAAAAGAAGTGGAAACCTAAAAAAATTAATTTTGGTAGTGGTACATTGTGGAAATATGCACAAACGGTTGGTTCAACTTTTAAAGGAGCAACAACTCATCCAGGTGCAAAAAAAGAATCTAAGTGTTACGCAGATATTTAAATGAAAATAAAGCCAGTTATATTGTGTGGCGGTTCAGGTACCAGACTTTTCCCGGGTTATAAAAATGCCCCTTCAAAACAATTCGTTAATTTCGGTGGGTGGACACTATTTGAAAAAACTCTTGAACGTATTAAAGATAAAATTTTTGACTCACCAATAATAAGCACTAATAAAATTTATCTTAATTTTGTTGTTAAAGCATTAAAACAAAAAAAAATTACTAAATATAAAATTTTACTAGAACCATCAAAAAAAAATACCGCTGCTGCAATAATAAGTTCATCGCTTCTAGATGAAATTAGAGTCAATCAACCTATTATATTTCTACCGTCAGACCATTTTATTCCTCAAAAAGAAAAATTTAATAAAGTTTTAAATTCAAATCTGAAAAATTTGAATAGTAGTAATATTTTTGTATTTGGAATTAAACCTAAAACTCCAAATTCTGATTATGGGTATTTATTAAATAAAAAAATTAACAAAAATATTAATAAAGTCATCAAATTTATAGAAAAACCTAATAGAACATTAGCAACCCGATTAATAAAACAAAAAGCTCTTTGGAACTCAGGTATTGTTTTAGCTAGAAAAGATTCAATAATAAATAATAGTAAACTTTATCAAAATAGTTTATTTTTACACTGTTTGAGTTCTCTAACTAAGTCAAGTCAAAATAAGAATATTATTGAACTAAATAAAAAATTTTTTGATAAAATTATTCCAATATCTTTTGACTATGCAATTTTAGAAAAAGTAAAAGAAATAAATTCAATTAAGCTTAATATTACTTGGTCAGATCTAGGTAGTTGGAATGAAATTTTTAAAATTATAAAAAAAAAAATAAAAAAAGATTTAATTAAAAAAAATACTTTTTATAAACCTTGGGGTTTGTATAAAAATTATTTTAAAGGTGAAAAATTTTTACTAAAAGAACTTACAATTAATAGCAATTCATCTATAAGTCTTCAAAAACATTATCACAGGTCAGAACATTGGACAATTACAAATGGACGCCCCAAAATAACTCTAGGGAAAAAAGTTTTTTTTAAAAACACCAATGAAAGTGTTTTCATACCAAAGGGAGCAGTCCATAGAATTGAAAATATTTATAAAAAACCAGTTAAAATTGTTGAGGCACAATTAGGAAATATTTTAAAAGAAACTGATATAGTAAGATTTCAAGATATATACGGAAGAGTTAAATGATTTCCAACTCAATAGGTGTGTGATCCGATGGTTTAATTTTAGACCTGGGTTTTTTGTTAATATTAATAGACTTAACATTTTCCATTAAATTATTTGAAACTAGAAAATGATCAATTCTCATTCCATAGTTTTTTTGCCATGAGCCTGCAAAATAGTCCCAAAAGGTATATTCTTGTTTTGATTTATTGAAAAATCTATAAACATCATTAAAACCAAGATTTATTAATTCTCTATATTTTTTTCTTATTTCTAGTCTAAACAGTGCATCGTCTTCATATCTTTTTGAATCGTAAACATCAATATCTTCAGGTATTACATTAAAATCTCCTGAGATAATTATATTTGAATTTGAAAATAATTCTTTTTTAATAGATTTATTAAATGAGTTTAGCCAGTCCTTTTTGTATTCATATTTTTCTGTGTCTACAGGGTTTCCATTAGGAACATAAATATTAATAAGTTTAATTTTTTTTTTGAAAAAAAAATCTCCAGTAATTACTCTTGCTTGTTTTAATTTATCTTTGATTAAATCGTTTTTTATATTATTTATTTTAATTTTGGAGAGAAATGCTACTCCATTATAACTTTTTTGCCCACACACATATGAATAAAAACCAAAATCTTTAAAAACATCAAAAGGAAAAGTTTCATTTTGTGTTTTTATTTCTTGTAAGAATAAAATATCAGGGTTTGCATCTGTTATATAGTTGGTAATATTTTCAAGTCTTGCGCGTACTGAATTTACATTCCAAGATGCAATTTTCATTATTTATATTGAAAAAGACAAACCACACCCGCAAGAAGAAGTAGCTTTTGGATTCACAATTACAAATGAATCTCCTATCATTTCTTTTTTATAGTCAACTACAGACCCATTAATAATTTTTAATGAATTTATATCTATAACAGTTTTATCAAAAACAATATCATCTTTTTCAACTTTTCCATCGAAGGAAAAATTATATTTAAAACCAGAGCATCCACCACCCTGAACCAATATTCTAAAATAAGACTTTTCTCTTTGTTCAGATAAAATTTTTGATATTTGCTTGATAGCTTCTTCTGTAAACTCAATTTTATTAGTCATATTTATTAATTAATGTATTATACAATTTTACTAATTTTTATGCAAAAAAAATCAATTCATCATTATTCAAATTTAGCTACATCTATTAAATCTAGAGGTAGAATTCACCGTGAAAATTCAAGTTCTTTACGTTCGCCATATCAAAGAGATAGAGACCGAGTAATTCATTCCACTTCATTTAGAAGACTCAAACATAAAACGCAAGTTTTTGTAAACACCTCAGGTGATCATTTTAGAACAAGGATCACTCATTCTTTAGAAGTTGCTCAGATTGCTAGAACTCTTGCTAAGCATTTTGATTTGAATGAGGATTTATGTGAAACATTGAGTCTTTCACATGATTTAGGCCACACTCCATTTGGTCATGCGGGTGAGGAAGCTTTAAATGAGTGTATGAACTCGTATGGAGGCTTTGATCATAATATTCAAACTCTTAGAATAGTTAACATCTTAGAAAGTAAATATTATAATTTCAAAGGTCTAAATTTATCACTAGAAACCATCGATGGTTTAATAAAACACAATGGTCCAGTTAAAGACCCAAAAAAACTTGATCTTATTTTAGGGAAAAATTTTTTTAAAAATAAGATCAATTATAAAAAAAATGCATCTTTAGAGGCTCAGTTAGCTTCAATTTCTGATGACATAGCTTATAATAGTCATGATTTAGAAGATGGCTTGAGAGCAAACTTATATAATATTGAAGATTTAAAAAAGATTCCAATTTTAAAAGAAATAATTAAAAAGCATCAATCATTTATAAAAACAAAAGGTAAAGAACTAATGATAAGACAGGTTGTTCGAGATATAATCAATGAAATGGTAAACGATGTTATTTTAAATACAAAAAAAAATATCAAAGTTAAAAGGATACAACGTATAAACGATATATATAATAATGAGGATTTACTTGTTGGCTTTTCTGATCAAATGAATTTTTTTGATATAAAAATTAAATCTTTTTTAAGAGAAAGGATGTATTTTAGCAAAAATGTTTTAAAAAAGACTAATAAGGGAAAGCAAATAATTAAATTCCTATTTACTAAAATTAAAAAAAATCCATCTAAATTTTTGAACAACAGTATTTATAAAAAAAATGAATTCGAAAGAAACGTGAGTGATTTTATTGCAGGTATGACTGATAGATATGCAATCAATCTTTATAATAGCTTAAAATGAATATTTTTGAAATATACCTTAAAAAAATACAAGATTTAATTATTTCAAATAATAACATCTTGAAAATTGACCCAGATATTAATTTCATAGGGACAGCAGTAGAAACACCACCACAAAAATTAAATTTTGATCTTTCTACTAATATCGCCTTAGTCTTAGGTAAAAAAACAAAACAATCTCCTGTTCAGTTAGCAGAGTTATTAAAAAAATTAATAACAGATAATTTGGATGACTTTTCAGAAATAGAAATAGCAGAACCTGGATTTATTAATTTTAAATTTTCAAAAAAAATGTATGAAAAATTGATTATTAGTATTTTAAAATCTAATAAGAATTATGGGTCCAATAATAAAAAAGAAATATATAATATTGAATTTGTATCCGCTAATCCTACAGGTCCTATGCACGTAGGTCATTCGCGTGGAGCAATTTTTGGAGATGTTTTAGGCAATTTATTGACATTTAACGGAAACAAGGTCGTCAAGGAATATTATATTAACGACTTTGGTAATCAAATTATAAATTTTACAGAGTCAGTTTTTTACAGGATTAGAGAAATAAAATTTAATGAAAATTTCCCAAATAAAAAAAATTTATATCCAGGCGACTACGTAATTGATATTGCAAAAAATATTCTAAAAGATTTTCCTAAAATTGATTTAGATAACTTTAATAAAATTTTTGATATGCTCAGTAAAGAATCACTTAACCATTCTATGAATCTTATTAAAACTGACCTTAAAGCTCTAGGAATATCTCATGACAACTTTGTTTCAGAAAAATTATTAGTTGAAAAAAAATTAGTAGAGAAATCTATTCAGAGCTTAAAAGATAAAAAATTTGTAGAGGAGGGGTACTTAAGCCCGCCTAAAGGCGAAGAAAATAAAAATTGGAAAAAAACTAAAAGATTAATTTTTAAGTCAACCTTGTTTGGAGACGATACTGACAGGGCACTACAAAAAGATGATGGTGCTTGGACTTATTTTGCTAATGACGTTGCCTACCACTCTGATAAAATTATTAGAAACTATGATTATCTTGTCAATATTTTAGGTGCAGATCATACAGGTTACGTAAAAAGAATAACCGCTGCTGTAAATGCACTCTCCGATAATAAAACAATTCTAATATGTAAAGTTTGCCAACTTGTAAAACTTTATAAAAATGGAAAACCCTACAAAATGTCAAAACGAGCTGGTGATTTTATTTCAGTTAAAGAACTTTTGGAAGAGGTAAACAAAGACTCTATTAGATTTATGATGCTTAACAGAAGTAATGATGTTGAATTAGATTTTGATTTTGACAAAGTATTAGAAAAAACTAGAGACAACCCTGTTTTTTATGTTCAATATTGTTATGCAAGAATAGCTTCTTTATTTAGAATTTTAAAAATCGACATTAATAGTAAGTTTGAAGTTGATGAAAAAAATTTCAATCTAAATGAACACGAATTAAATTTATTCAGAAAAATTATCGATTGGCCTAAAGTAGTAGAAACAGCTTCCAAAAAATTTGAACCTCACCGAATACCTTTTTATCTTTATGAACTTGCAACTTTATTTCATTCATACTGGAGTAAAGGCAATGATGACCCAAAGTATAAATTTATTGTTAACGAAAAAATAAATAACAAAAATACATTTTTAATTATAAGATTAGTAGCCTTAACAATCGAAAATGGAATGAATATTTTAGGAGTGAATTTACCTAAAAAGATGTGATGATAAGACATTTTTTCTCAGTATTAATTTTTATATTTATATTTCTATTTATTTTTTTTGTTATTACAACTTATGTTTCTAAAAACAATAAAAAAAAAATTAATTTGAATAGAAATAATGTATATTTTAAAATTGAAGAAAACTTGTCAAAATTACCTTTATTAAAAAATGATACAGACAAAGTAATAGAGTTTAATTCAGGGTTTAATAACAACAACAGTAAAACTAAAAGAAGTTTTTGGAAGTTATTTGAAAAATGATTAGGAAAGCAGCCATCATTAGTATTTCAGGTCCTTTTTTATCTGCTAAAGAATCTAATATATTGAAAAAAGAAAAACCATGGGGGATTATTCTTTTTAAAAGAAATATTTTATCTGAAAATCAATTAAAAAATTTAACAAATAAAATTAAATTTATAATGCGAGATAGAAAATTTCCCATATTAATTGATGAAGAAGGCGGACGAGTATCTAGAATATCCAACTATTTAAATAATTTTATTTATAATCAGCAATATTTTGGTGATATTTACAATCTAGACAAAGATATAGGCACAAAAATTTATATGAATTATATAAATTCTTTATCAAAAGTTCTATTAAAAGCTGGAATTAACATAAACACTTCACCAGTATTAGATTTACTTAAAAAAAAAACACATCCTGTTATTGGCAATAGAAGTTTTTCTAAAGATCCAAACACAGTTAATAAATTAGGAAAATTATGTGTTAAATTTTATAAGAGAAATAATATAGGTACAGTAATAAAACATATTCCTGGCCATGGCAGTGCAAGTTTAGATAGTCATTTTAAATTACCCAAAGTCAATGAAACACTTGTGTCGTTAAAAAAAAATGATTTTAAATGTTTTAAGAACACATCTAGTTTTTTTGCTATGACAGCCCATGTTTTGTATATTAAGATTGATAAAGAAAATAATACAACCCACTCAAACACAATTATAAAAAAAATAATAAGAAAGGAAATCGGATTTAAAGGAATTTTGATTTCTGACGATGTTTCAATGAAAGCTCTAAAATATAATTTAATTAAAAATGCAGATTTAGCACTCAAAGCAGGTTGTAATTTAGTATTATACTGTGCAGGCAAAACAGATGAGATGAAAAGACTGTTAAAAGCAATGCCTTATATTGATAATTTTACAGCAAAAAAAACATCAGAATTTTATAAATTTTTAAGTTAAAATTAGATTATGGAATCAAATTTAAATAATTCAATATCAATAGAAATACCTAATTACTCTGGTCCACTCACCGTTTTATTAGATTTGGCCAAAACCCAGAAAGTTGATTTAACCAAAATATCTATAACTAAACTTGCGGATCAATTTTTAGATTATATTAAACAGTCAATAGATTTAAATTTGGAACTAGCTGCTGAATATTTACTTATGGCAACTTGGTTAGCTTATTTAAAATCTAAATTACTATTACCAGAAGATGAAGAAGATGATTTCAAAGCTCTCGAAGTTGCTGAAAAACTTAAATTACAACTTAAAAAGTTGGAACTTATAAGACTATTATCTGATCAATTAATTAAAAAAGATAGAATTGGTCACAGTGTATTCTATAGGGGGATGAAAGGTGGGATAAAATCAATTAATACACCAATCTATAAAGTTAGTTTGTATGAGCTCTTAAAAACATATGCAACTGTTAAAATGCAAAAAGCTTTTCAAACTGTAAACATTCCTAAATTACCAGTTTTTACGGCAGAGGAAGGTATCAAACAAATAAGAGATAATTTTAACTATATTAATGAATGGAAAGATATTGAAGAATTAATACCTGAGGGTTTTACATTTAACAAAAAATTAAAAAAAAGCGGCCTAGCTGGAATATTTGCTGCTAGCTTAGAACTTACTAAACAAGGCGTGACACATATAATGCAAAAAAAAATTTTTGAAAAAATACTTATTAAAAAAATTACATAAATGAAAAGTAAAATTATTAAAGCAAACAATATTGTTAAATTTCCTAAAAATTTAAATAAGCTGGAAAAGCAAGTTGAAGCTATTTTATTTGCAGCAGATGAGCCTCTGGATATCGAAACTATTGAAAAAAGGGTACAAAGCACGAATAACATTAAAAAAATTTTAGAAAATCTACAATTAGACTATGCTTTGAGAGGAATAAATTTAGTTTGTATAAAAGAGAAGTGGTCATTTAGAACATCTAAAGATTTAGTAAGTTTAATGTCTCTACAAAAATCAACTGAAAAAAAATTATCTAAAGCTACTTTAGAAACACTAGCAATCATCGTTTACCATCAACCTGTAACAAGGTCTGAAATTGAAGAAATAAGAGGTGTTGCATTTGGCACAAATACTATTGAAATATTACTTGAACTTGATTGGGTTAGGCCCGCTGGAAGGAAAGATGTAATTGGCAAACCTATTCTCTATGCCACTACTGAGAATTTTCTTCATCATTTTAATATTCAGAAATTAACTGATTTGCCAACCGTGGATGAACTAAGCTCTGCCGGGTTAATTGACACGTCAACTATAGACTCTTCAATTTTTGGAACAGGAAAATTTTACAAAGAGCATTCTCAAAACAAAAAGGAAGATATTTACTCAAATATAGAAAAAGCTATAGATGAGACTCCTAATTCTGATTAATTAATTATATTTATTTAAACAAAAATGTTGTATATAAGAGGTATATGAGTATTGGTTTTTGGCAAATTGCAATAGTAGTAGTTCTTGTTGTCCTTCTTTTTGGAAGAGGAAAAATATCTGATTTGATGGGCGATGTTGCGAAAGGTATAAAAAGTTTTAAAAAAGGGATGTCTGATACGCCTGAATCTTCTAACGAAAAGCCAGACGATCAAGATAATTCTAAAAATCATTAACTTCAATGCCACAAATTGGATGGTTTGAATTACTAATTATAGTAGTTGTGGCAATTCTAATTATTGGTCCTAAAGATTTTCCTATTGTTTTAAAAAAAATTGGATCTTGGATAAGGAATATTAAAAAATATTTTTCTGACGTTCAATCCAATATTAATGAAATTACAAACATCGATGATATCAAAACAGAATCTTCAAAAAATAAAAAAATTATAAATGAAGATGAAAAAAAATAAAAATTCTAATGATGGTAATAGTAGCTTTGTTGGTCACTTAACCGAGTTAAGGTCTCGTCTTTTAAAGTCATTTGTTTTTTTAATATTTGTTTTTTTGTTTTGTTATTTTTTTTCAACTGAAATTTATCGTTTTCTTGTTCAACCTTATTCAAATGCAGTTATAACAAATGAATTAGATAGAAGATTAATTTTTACAGCTTTACATGAGGCCTTTTTGACATATTTGAAGGTAGCTTTTTTTGCGGCACTTTTTATCTCAAGTCCAGTTTTTTTAACTCAAATATGGAAGTTTATAGCACCAGGATTATATAAAAATGAAAAACAAGCTCTTCTTCCTTATTTAATTGCGACTCCA
>MDTC01092851.1_pt1 | contig 26858 bp, 30 predicted proteins | sample 811181 | NCBI WGS metagenome assembly MDTC01 (sample SAMN05326644, study PRJNA326480) | marine metagenome | isolation source: seawater | place: Pacific Ocean: North | collected 2011
AATGATACAAATGATACAAATGATACAAATGATACAAATGATACAAATGATACAAATGATACAAATGATACAAATACTACAAATGATACAAATGATACACTCGATTTCAATACTTTCACTTCTTTAAATAATAAGGATGATTTAAAGGAGACTGTATCCGAAAAGATATATATAAATATACCTCAATTTAAAAGTATATTATTTAATCGTTTACAGATATATCATGAGAAACATATTGATGATTTAATTAAAAATTATCAATTAAATTCTAAAAAATCGGTAGATAAAGAAATAATGGAAAAAATACTACTAGAAGCGATTCATATTTGAATATTTAAATATTTAAATATTTACTAAATTATAGTTATGAAAAAATGGATCTCTCCGATACCTAAAAAAGTTCATTTAATTTGGATTGGTGGAGATCAACCCGATTATTTAAAACTGTTTTTAAAAACATTTCAACAATTTATGTGTGAATTTGAATTGAAATTATGGGGAAATAAAGATCTTACTAAAAAAAAATTTCCAATTACTTGGGAATACATTAAAAAAGCTAAAAAATTTCACGGTAAACCAATGAAAGAAGATTCTGATTTAGGAGGGCATACTCTGTATAATATTGATAATGAACCCTATCTTCATTCGAAATGGGCTCAAATCACAGATCTAATGCGTTTAGAGATAGTTTATACACATGGTGGATATTATTTTGATACAACTTTCGAATTATTAAAGCCAATGTATGATTTGTTCAATAAGAAGTATAGATTTGTGGGGTGCAATGAAGTTCCACGATTTAAGAATGTTTCATTTTTAAGTAATTCTTTTTTTGGAGCAGTTAAGAAGAGTCCGATATTAAAAAGATTACTTTCAAAAAGAAAATTAAATGATATTGATTTTGGGAGTATGTATGTTGATAGTGAAACTGGTCCCGGATATTTGAGAAGTGGGATTCGATTAAGTGATAATTATTTAATATTTCCTACAAAATATTTCTATCCTTTTATTGAAGAATATGATCCAGGAGAAGATCCTCGTTATCGAAAAGCAGAAAAAAATAAATGTCACAGTATAAAAAAAACTAAAAAGAAACGAAGACTTAAAAATAAAAAAGGTTATATTGAGTTTCCTTGTAAAAAATATCCAAAATCATATGCTTTAAAACATTGGCAACTAGGTAAATCTTGGTTGCCACAATCGTAAATTTTATAAACCAATAATCATTAAATAGGTAGAGAATATAAGAATATGAAAATAAATACCCATTTGATTTTTTATTAAACATTTGGTTGGTTTCTGAATTGTTGTAATAATATCAGATAATAGATGTTCTTTTCTTTTAAATTTTCCAGTAGATTGTTGAATTGTTTTAGTGATTACATTTTTGTCGGATAAAATAATTTCTGAAATTAAAAATAAGATATAAAAGATTATCCAACTCAAAAAGAATAATAATATCCATTTGAAATTAGTTCCCTTTGGCTGATTTTCTATTCCAGGTTGATTTTCTATTCCAGGTTGATTTTCTATTCCAGGTTGATTTTCTATTCCAGGTTGTATTGCTGTATTATCATTTTTTGATAATTTATATCCTCCATAAAGACTAATTAATAAAATAAATAATAATCTGAATACATGCATTATTTTTGTGATTGTATTTTTATCAGAAATATTTGAAATCGTATTATTTAAATAAGAAAATATATCAGGCCATTCATTATATTCTGATTTTAAATAAAGTAAAAATGATGGTATCAATTGAAAGAATATTCCAAATAGGAAATAAATAAAAAACAGCCACATATATTTTTTATGATTTATAATTGTTGATAATAAGATAAATAAACCTATAAAATAAATAATTTTATAAATGATAAGACTCGTATTTAATTTTTCTTCGGTTTTAATATTTTTTTGTCCATCTTTTGTTTTTTCTTTTTTAATTTCTTTATATTTGTCATAAAGAATTAATTGTGTCCATTTACATTTTTTATCATTTTCTTTTTCTTTTTTTCGATTCATTTGGTTATTAATTGTTGAGAATACAAAAACAACACAACTAAACAGAAATAATGGAATAATTAATATTTTTAATATTATTATAAAATTCATTGGTATCATTAATAATAAGAACCAAAAACCTACGATACTAAATAGTATTAAATAAAAATAAACAGTCGAGAGGTCATTTATTTTATTCATTGATGATAAAAATTTAGAAATGTATGAATTTGGTATATTTTGAATCGATTTATCATAATTTAAACTGTTCATCACAAGATAAAAAAATAATAATCCAATTGAAAATACTAAAAAATATTTTGAAGATTTATCGACTGAAACAGGAGTTGGATTGGTTTCTAAATTTATTTTCGGTTCTGAAATTGAAGAAACAGTATTATCCATAGTATTTAATTATATATGATTATAATATTTTTTAATTTGAATAATTGCGCTATCTGTAGGATTTGAACCTACGCGTGCAGAGCACATTGGATTTCAAGTCCAACACCTTAAACCACTCGGTCAAGATAGCATATACTTACTTTCTTAAAGAAAATAAATATTAATTCTTTAAATCATTTAACTTAAAAATTTGATTGTTGAATAGTATTTTGTATACTACAATTAAAAGATTAGATTGAGTGATAAAAAAGATAGTAATAAAGAAATAAAAAAAGAAAAAGAAAAAGAGGAATTCGAAATGTCTGAAACGACAATGAGACTTTCTAAATTTCAGATGAAGGATATTGGTTCAATTATCGGACCAAACAAGTCTGATTGTGAGAATAAACCCTTTCTAAGGGGTCGACCATCCCTTCGAAAGAATGTTCTTTCAAAGGCATGGAACAGTTTCAATCTCTACAAGGAAAAGGAAAACCTTGAAGTTGAGAATCCCAAGCTGTTTGTTCAACTGAAGTCAGATGAAGAAGGTGTCTTTGCGGTTATTAAATCTGATTCTGAACAGATGGTGAAATTCACAAAGTTTCATCTTGATAAGTATCAGAATGAATTCACCCCCCCACCAAAGAAGATGGTATACACTCTTTATGCGAGAATGAATCACAGTAATATTCCGCAGCTAATTGGTCGTGGTGCTTCGAGGATTAAGGATATTAAATCTGGAGCAGTTGAGAACATGGATGATGATGTAGATTCGGAACAACTTGAACTTTGTGAAAAATCATTTCTGAAGGTTGATTCCTTTGAGGTTCGCGGAGATTTCTCAGAATTTTCAGAAAAGGTTCGATCATCTGAAAGATCTGGATTTGTTGGATGGCCCCCGGAAGATAACGAACCTCTTGTTAAGATTTTCGTTTCTTCTATGGCTAATAAGGAAGTATTTGATGATTTTATGTCTCTACTGACCGATGAAATTAGTGAACATGTTTCCCAAATTATGGAAAACAATTCTAAGTTTGAGTCTCAAAAGGAAACTGAACTACAGGAATGTTATGAGGCTCTTGATCAGGAGTATTAAATAAACTAGATAAGATTGGAAAAATTATGGAATAAATTATGATTAAAATATGATTAAAATATGCTTAAATTTTGAGAAAGAGTCATATTTTTTTATGAATTTTTTTATGAATTAGTTGAATAATCGAAACTGATTTAAAAACTGTTCTGAACAATATTGATTTTTAGTTCCACAAGTACATTGAGTTAAATTATCATTATTTATTCCATTATAGACTCCTTCTGGGAAACAAGGATCGGCTTCATTGAAACTTTGTGATTTCATATTATCATTGTATTTGCAATTAATGCAGACTTGAATACATTTGTGTGATTTTTCGCACCATCGGAAACCTTCTGGACATTGTTTTGATACAGTTGATTCTCCGGGTCCATTATGAATTAGAAACTGATTAGGATCATAGTTAATAAATCCTTCAGTAGTTGTTGCATAATTTTTTTCAAATGAATCATATGATTTAATTTTTTCTTTTTGTTGATAAGGATTGATTCCATATCCGGCATTGATTCCTCGTTTAATTGCGATATTTTCACTATTTATAGCTATATTATCATATAATTTATATTGTGATTGACAACCCATATCTTTACCAAGATTTGCTTTTGGGATACAGTTAAATAACATTTCACTAGAATTTTGTTTATTTGCATCTAAATAATTACAATGATCCATATTCTTATTACTATTAATTTATAAAAAAAATTTGATAATTTGATATTTATATAAAAATTGGAACGAATTCAAAAAGAATGAATAATACTTTAAAACCGATTGAAATAACGGGGGATGATCTTATTTTAATCAAAAAATTAGAGAAAGAATACAACCAAAAAAAGAAAGAATTAATTGAAATGATTCAAAAAGAAATCCAAAAAGAAATTCTAAAACAAAATTCAAATGGAACATACTTAAAAACATAAATACAAATTCAAATATAGAAAGGATATGGTAGCAATTGGAATTGATTTAGGAACAACATATAGTTGTGTGGGATGGTGGAAAGATAATCGATGTGAAATAATTGCAAATGATCAGGGTAATCGAACGACTCCTTCTTATGTTGCATTTACTGAGAGTGAACGATTAATTGGTGATGGAGCTAAGAATCAGGCATCTATGAATCCAGAAAATACAATTTTTGATGCGAAACGATTAATTGGAAGGAAATTTGATGATTCTTCTGTGCAGGGTGATATTAAAATTTTTCCCTTTACTGTTATTTCGCGAGATAATAAACCAATCATTCAAATTAATCACAAAGATGAAACTAAAACTTTTCAACCAGAAGAAATATCGTCGATGGTTCTTACGAAAATGAAGGATGTGGCTGAATCTTATATTGGTGAAAAAGTCGATTCGGCGGTGATTACAGTTCCGGCATATTTTAATGATTCACAAAGACAGGCGACGAAAGATGCGGGTATGATTGCTGGTTTAAATGTTCTTCGTATTATAAATGAACCAACTGCGGCGGCGATTGCATATGGTTTAGATAAGAAGGAAGGTGAGAAATTAGTGTTAATTTTTGATCTAGGTGGTGGAACATTTGATGTTTCTCTTTTATGTATTGATGATGGGATTTTTGAGGTTAAATCGACTGCGGGTGATACTCATCTTGGTGGAGAAGATTTTGATAATGTGTTAATGAAACATTTCATTGATGAATTTAAAAGAAAAAATAAAAAAGATTTATCAGATAATAATCGTTCATTGCGAAGACTTAAAACCGCATGTGAAAGAGCGAAGAGATCTTTATCGAGTAGTAATACGGCAACAATTGAATTAGAATCGATTTATGACGGTATTGATTTTTTTTCAACTATTTCGAGAGCTAGATTTGAGTCTCTATGTATGAATTTATTTCAAAATTGTATGACTCCAGTTTCACGAGTACTTCAGGATGCGGGTGTAAGTAAGAATCAGGTTGATGAAATTGTTCTTGTTGGTGGATCGACTCGTATTCCAAAAGTTCAAGAATTACTTAGTTCTTTTTTCAATGGAAAAGAATTAAATAAGGGAATTAATCAAGATGAAGCTGTTGCTTATGGTGCTGCAGTTCAGGCGGCAATTCTATCTGGTGGAACAAGTGGTACTGAGAAGGCGGATGAAATATTACTTTTAGATGTTGCTCCTCTTTCTTTGGGTATTGAAACTGCGGGTGGTGTTATGACCAAATTAATTGAAAGAAATACTACAATTCCTACAAAAAAATCGCAAACATTTTCGACATATCAGGATAATCAAGATTCAGTTATGATTCAGGTTTTTGAGGGAGAAAGGGCATTAACGAAGGATAATAATGAATTAGGAAATTTTAAATTAGAAGGAATTCCTCCTGCACCACGAGGAATTCCTCAGATTGAGGTTGCGTTTGATTTGGATGCGAATGGTATTATGAATATTGAGGCTTGTGATAAGGGGACAGGAAAAAAGCAAAATATCACTATAAAGAATGATAAAGGAAGATTATCTTCAGAGGATATTGAAACTATGATTAATGAAGCAGAAAAATACAAAGAGGAAGATAATCTTCATAAACAAAAGATTGAGGCAAAAAATAATTTAGAATCTTTAATTTATCAAACGAGAACTTCAATTGAAAATGAAGAAATTAAAAGTAAATTAGAAGAGTCAGAAATTCAAAAAATAAATGATACGATTACTGAATGTGAAACTTGGATCCTTGAAGAGAGAACAAAAGAAGAGTATGAAAATAAATTAAATGAAATTAATTCTGAATTAAATCCAATTATGATGAAAATATATAGTCAAGGTGCAGGTGGATCAGAAATGCCGATGCCGAATACAGATGTAAATGAAACAAATAGTATTCCTACAGTTGATGAAATTGATTAAAAAAATTTCTATGAATAAAATATAAATGAAAATAACACCATGTTTAGTTGGTATAACTTTTTTATTTTCTTCAATTTCAATGTCAATAATGAGAAAAAATAATAAAATATTCAGTAATTTTATGAATTTACTGAATGAATCACAAAAAAAAATATATTCAAAAATCACTTATGAAAGAATGTCTATTTATGTTTTTGGAATGAGTTTAGGATTAATTCTCGGTATTATTTATTTAATTCAAAAAAAAGATGATACTTATAAATTTTGTAAATTCCTTTGTATTGTTTATCTTGTAAAATTAAGTTTTTATTATTTTTATCCTAAAAGACCATTAATGCTTCATTCATTAACAACTCGTGAACAAGTTAGTGCTTGGGCGGATATTTATTCTGAAATGAAAAATAGATGGAAGAAATCGTTATTGATCGGATTTATTGGATATATCATTCTTGGTCAATCGTTGTAATTCTTTATTTTGTTGAATATATTTTTTAATATTTGTAGTTAAAAATTCGATTTCATCCAATTCTTCTTTCAAAAGTTTTGGATAACTATTCACATTGGGTTTAAAATCTCTAGTTTCATATTGTTCTTCATAAGGGACTAAATGAAATGGAATTGGTTTCTTAATATGAGTTGAGATTCTTCTTACAATTAAGTTTCTCATTAATTGGTCTATATTCTAATTGAATAGATTATTTTTAAATATTTTTATATTGTCTTTAAATAGATAACTATGAAACTCTATATTTTGTGGGTAAGACATTGTGAATCGTGTTCAAATGTAGTAATACATTCTAAATATAAATTACGCTGGATAACTGATTTAAAACAGGGATTTGAGATACCTCCAAATTGTACATTAATTGGTTTAATTCAATCGTATATGTTTGGATATTATGTGTTGCCTTTTTTATTAAAGAAATATCCTCAATTTAAAAAATTAAATTTTTATTGTTCAACTATTAAACGAACAATGATAACAAGTAAATTTATAACTCATGGATTAAAGAAATCAAAATATAAAATTAAATCAAGTAAAAAAATTGAAAGATTATGTAATATCCCTGAAAGACCAAGTATTTATGAAAAACTTAAGGGAATTGAATTTAATAATGTATCTGTTAAAAGATCAAATAAACATGTTAAAAAAGTAAATAAAACTTATAAAAAATCGGGTAAGAAAATTAGTAAAAAAATAAAAAGAAAAACTAAGAATTGTGGAAAGACTGATTTAGATAAATTTACTCAAAAAATATTACCATCTTTAAATAATAAATCATTAAATGTAATCGTTTCACATGGAAAAGTTTTAAAAAGATTGTTAAAAATTAAACATTTTAATAATGTTGATGCGGCTCTTGTTGAATATGATATGAATAAAGGAGGATTTAAAATACTTGAAGAAATAAGAAATAAAACTGATCTTTCAGATGATAAAAATTCATACAAAAGAATTAAAGAAAAACTTTTTGATTTACATTATCAATCCAAATCAATTGATTTGAAAACATCGATCTCAATGGATGAATTTAATAAAAGTATTGATTCTAAATTAGCAAAACAATTGCAATTGAAGAAATTAGATAACGAAATCACTTGTGGAAAATAATTAAATATTTATTAATTATATATGGTTTTTAATCGGGAAGAGAATATAAAAAAAACAATTTATGTATCTTTATTTTTACAAATTATAATATCGTTGTATACTTCAAGAGGTCTCTTTATTCATTTAAATCAAGATGATTCTATACTTAAAGAAATATTAAAAATAGAATTACTTGTTCAAGTAATAGAGAGTTCATTTTATATTTGGGTTATTTTAGCTTTGAAAGATTATGATAATTTAACTCGTCGTCGTTATATTGATTGGATAATTACAACACCGATGATGTTATTATCAACGATTATATTTATGAAATATTTAGAATCAAATGATAAAAATGAGACAAATATTTCTTTTTATGAAAGTATTCAGGAAGAAAAAGAAAATATTAAAAAAATTTTTGTTTATAATTCTCTTATGTTACTGTTTGGATATTTAGGTGAAAGTAATCGTATAAATAAAAATATATCAATATTTATCGGATTTATATTCTTTTCTCTGACATTCAAGATTGTGTACCAATATGCGAAAAAAACTAAACAAGGTATGAATTTATATATATTTTTAGTTATTGTCTGGTCGTTCTATGGTTTTGCGGCAATGTTAGGTGATATTAATAAAAATATATCTTATAATATTTTAGATATTTTTTCTAAAAATTTTTATGGTCTTTATATTTATTATATAATCGCAACAATTAAAGAAAAGAAAAAAGAGATTTGCCCGGGTTTATAATAATTGTATCCGGGTGTGATTTTATTTCTTCACAAGTAAGATTATCATTTCGAAGATGATAAATAAAAACTGGTGCAACGGGAGATTGGATTGCAAATATAAAATCTAATAAATATTTTATTCGATGATTATTAATTAAGATAATACTTTCTTGTAAATATTGAGTATCTTTTTTTTTTAATTCTTTAATAAATTGTGCCATCCGTATACAATATTTTAAATGAGGAGTTGAAACATCGCGAGTATCAAATAAAAATTTAAAATCTTGTTGTTGATCATAATAATACAACCATTGATTTAAAAATAAATTAAAATCAGTTTCTGATTCTGGTTTATTATTTAATTTTACTTTAATCATTGGAAAAGTTGAGTCATCAAATTCAGCAAACATTTTATGATTTAAATATTATTTTAAATATATAAATATATAAATATGGATCAATTTGTTAATTTAATTCAAACGAATAATCAAGATCGTGAAAATATTATTTTATTAAATCGAATTATTCAAGAATTAAATCATAATTTAGAAGATATGGAACAAACTGAACAGCAAAATAATGATTATAAACCGGCAACACAAGAATTTATAAATTCATTGGAAGAAATTAAAATTGATAAAGATAATCTATCGTGTTCAATTTGTTTAGAAGAATTTCAAAAAGGAGAAACATGTATTAAATTACCTTGTCCCGATCCTCATTATTTTCATAAGAATAATGAAAATTGTTCAGGTATTCAAACATGGCTTAAGAAATCAAATACATGTCCTATTTGTAGAACAGAATTCCCGTGTAATGAAACACCAAGAAGACAAATTAATATCGATGATATTGATCGAAGATTAGAAAATGTATTCAATGGAATATTGCAGGAGAACACTTTTCGTCCGCCGAGACATATTCGTATTTTTAATCCAGTTCGTTTTATTCAACAAGAAGAAGAAAGACAATTACAAGCGGCAATTCAATCTTCGTTAGAGAATCAATAAATAATATCGAAAGTTATACTATAGATGAGTATCCAACAAATTGATTCAGCTCCGGATTATATTACTCAATTTATTGATGGGAATATAAAACAATTAGAAAAAATATATAATGAAGGATTAATTCGGGATCCAAATGGAATACTAGTTTGTAACTGTTCAGAAAAAGATAATAAAATGGATGTTCAATTTATGAATGAAGAAATGATTTTAAAACTGATATCGAAAGAATCATGGGAATCTTTAAATAAATCTATTCCGAAAGATAAAAAATTAATATTCATCTTAGACATTGATTTAAATATTATCTTTTTAATCTATATTTAAAATTTGATTTCAATATAATATTTTATAGTATCATTCAATAATTATTCTTTTAAAATGAGCATCCAAGCTAAAATATTAGATGCTTATAATCTTTATCTCTTATGCGACAGAAATTATACAAAGACATTATCACTCACAAAAATAACAAGACCAACCCTGAAAAGATATATTATGATTCAAGAAAATCTAGATTTTACTCTTTTTGAATATCTTGACAAAAAAGGAAAAGAAAAATTAAGTATAGGAGACGCAATTAAGTTCTGTGAAAATGTAATTAATACAGAACAACAAATTGAAGTATTCTCCGATTTTATGTCTTTCCCTAAAAAGGAAAGATTTAAAGAACTAAAAGAATTAACTTTATGTCATATTTGTGCAGATAGTTCTCCTCTTTTTGAATACACTCCGTGTTGTAATACACCTATTTGTGAAAGTTGTTTAACAAAAACATTTGAAACCTATATTCAAGATATTGTATTTAAATCTGTTGATTGTCCATTTTGTCAGACTAGTTTCAATTTACGATATGTAAAATGGTATCTTAAAGATAGAAGAACATCAATAATAAAGGGAGAACCATGGAGAAACAGTGATTTATGCTACAAAACTAATTTGTATGATAAAATTTATTTGATGAATTTATATAATAAATATCTGACTCTAATTGATAGAATCGAAGAAAAACAAGATTATTATATTACAGATGATAAACCCAATTTTGAAGAATTATTAGGGGAAGAAAAATATTTTGGCGCTTGTTCTCAGTGCACACCCAAATTTGTTCCAAGAGATTATCAATTAATTTCTAATCGTCAATGGAATAGAGTGTTAGCGTGTGATATTCCTAAACAGTGTGGTAATGGTGAAGGTAATATTGCAGTTCTTCAACCTGAAATGTTTCGCTGTGTTGTTTGTAAAAGCCATGATGAAATAACAGAAAATGTCATCTTTAAAAAATGTCCACACTGTGGTATCAGAACAATGAAACCAGATGGTTGTAATTATATTATCTGCGGTGATCATCGATGGTGTTTCATTTGTAATGAAAGAATTGAAAATAATGAAAATGGTCACAATAAACATTATTGGACTGGTCCTGGAACAGGACCCTATTCCAATCAATGTCGCCAATCAGTCAATCATGATAGTCCTAAATATATAATACAAGGGAAGTGCGATTGTCCTTCTTGTACTCCTTTTGGGGGGAAAAGATTATGTAAACATATTGATTGTATGAATCGAGTTCATAAATTTGGAGATACATATTGTTCTCAAGAATGTAAAAGAAACGATACTTAACTATATAAATGATGATCTCCATCTTTTAAAATTTCAAATTTTTTTGGATCATTTTTATCAATAATATCAATTAGTTCATCCATATGTTTTAAAATATTCTCACATTTACGATTATAAAATAAATATTCTTGAAGGGCCGCCGTAGTAAATTCCTTATGTTGTATTTCAGAATAAAAATCTTCAAATCTTGTAAGTTGGTTTGGTAAAAATTTAGTAAACATTTGTTTTGTTTGGTATTTATCGGCATATCCTAATTCTAATTTATGGTCAATTCTACAAGAACGAATTAAAGCATAATCTAATACTTCTGGTTTATTTGCAGTAACAAATAACATCGTCCCTTCAATACAAGTGAAACCGTCTAAACAATTTAAAAATCCTTGAAGAGTGATACCATTATTTTTATCTCCTTCTTTTCTCTCATCAAAGAGAGTATCAATATCTTCAATTACAATAATTCTTTGTTTATCTTCTTTATCATTAATATAAGAAAAAGCATCGACTAAATTAGTATCTAACATATCTTTTGTAATTGGTAAAATATATAAATCACAATCAAGTGTTGAAGCAATACCGCGAATTGTACTTGTTTTACCTGATCCCGGTGGACCATAAATCATATAAATACTTTTATAGGGTATTCCGAATGAAAGATAAATATTTCTAGTTTCTTTTGAAAAGAAAGTTTCAACTTGTTGAACTAAATTATCTAATTGTCCTTGTTTCAAATAAATTGTATCTTTTGGTCTTTTTGGAGATTTTGATAATAAATTCCAATATTCTTTACGAAAATAATAAATATTCATTGTTTCATTTGTTGTTTTTCTATATTTATCATAATCTTCTTGAATTTCTTTTTTAGCATCATCAACCAATGAAATAAGAATTTTTTGATCTAATTCATCATTATCTAAAGTTATAGTTAATTTTTTTAATAAATTTTCTTCTGATAAACATCCATCCTGTTCTAATATTTTTATATAATCTTCATTCTTATTTTTTTGATTTCTTAAATCAATATTGATTTGATATTTTGTATCTTGATAGGTATAAATTGTATTAAAATTACATTCGTGAGGTATTAATATTTTGATTTTAGATGGATCTTCTTTTCTTCTTTCTCTCCAATCATTAAATTTATATACTTTTTCTTCTTTGTATTGATAATTATTAATTTTATCGGGCCATTTTTTATAAATATATTGAAGAATATATTCAAAATATTTATCATTACTATAAACAGTTAAAATTGACTTTTTTTTTTTAGATTGAATATCATAATTTTTTATATCATTATCATCCAATTGGTCTTCTTTTAAGACTTTGAATAGTAAATCATTAGTTGTTGAATTATTTTTTGAATTTAAAAATGTATTCAATCGTGTTTGAATTTCGATTTTATTGAAATAAAGATAACTACTAGCTAATATTCCCAAACTAATCCAAATAGGTAATCGGTTTAAAGATTGAATTTTGTTTATTTTTAAATATTTCATTGGATTCATTGTATTCATTGGATTCATTGGATTCATTGTATAATGAACTCTATTCAAGATTGTTTAAATATAAATTTGATACTTAAAAAATTTATAATAGTATAAATATAAATATGGATATTATTGATAAAATTAATAAATCAAGAAAAATATTAAAACAAAATTTAGAAAATGAATGGGATACATCTACAGTGAATGATTATTCAAATAAAGAAATAGAGAATTTATATTCATTAAAAACAAATAAAAATAATGAACTTTCATTTGGAAGAGCAGCAGCATGTGATTTTACATTAACACATCGTAAATTACCAAGTCATAAATTACATGTAATTTATTATAATTTTCCAGAATTAAATAGTAAACCACTCAAAGTAACTAAAGCTTGTGCAGCAAAAATGTATAATCTTTATATAAAAGAAATTATTTCACCAGAAGATAGTATTATTCTAATTATTACAGAACCAATTACCGAAAATTTAGAAAAATCAATCGAAGATACATATAAAAAAGGAAACGAAATCTTATTAGAAACAAATCTATCAGACCAAATATTAGAAGAAAATGAAGCACTCGGAGAAGAGAAATATACAATCAATCATTTTAGAAATATACATTTATTTGATATCAATACTTTAACTTATGATATAACAAAACACATTACTGTCCCAAAACACGAATGTATTCGTAATAAAAATGAAATTCAAAAAATTTTTGAAGAAACAAATTCATCAAGTAAACAATTACCAATTATACTTCGTAAAGATCCAATGGCTAAATTATTAAGATTAGCTCCAGGAGATATTTGTAAAATAACTAGAATTAGTGAAAGATGTGGTGAATATATTTATTATCGAATTTGTAAATAATTATGAATTGATAACTAAATCTTTAACTATTCCATCATAAACATTCCGCGCAACAATCTGAACTTCCGTTTTAGGTTTACATTTCGGATCCAAATCTTGAACATATCCAGAAACAATACATAAAATTCCCATTATTAATAAAAGTAAACTTATCATTCTTTATAATCTTACTATTAAATTATTTTTTTTTCTTTTTTTTCTTTTTTTTCTTTTTCAGGTAAATATAAAACATTACAACTATTTGGATAATTTATATATTTTCTCCTTCTCATTTGATAACTATAAGTTAATACACAAAAGAAAAGAATACATCCTAAAAGTATTATCGAATCTAGCATTTAATTCTATACTTAAATAGAAAAGAAATACTTTGAATCATTTATTCCGTCTTATTTAATTTTTGTTTCATCCACGGATCTTCACCTACTAAAGATTCTTTTAATGATTCATCGACAACATTTACTGTCTTAACTTCCTCTGGCTCAGGATCAACTACCTCTGGCTCAGGATCAACTACCTCCGGCTCGGGCTCAGAATCAACTACCTCTGGCTCAGGATCAACTACCTCTGGCTCAACTTCAGTATCCAGTTCAGATTGAATTACTGTACCCGTTGGTGCCGATATTCCAGTAATTGAACCCCCCTTGCTTTCTACTTCGGGTTCCATACCAAATTTAGTTTCTGGACAATCAGAACAAGAATTTTCGGGACAATTATCACATTTTTCTGATAACTCTTTCGCTTCTCTTTCTTTTTTTTCATTTTCCTTCTTATTTTTTAAATATTCATCTTTCGCTTCTTTTATCTTTTCTCTCTTTTGTTCTTCATAGAACATATCTTTATTAATCGTATTTTCTTGATACTTTTCCATCATATTATTCAACTGACTATTTTGAAAAATTTCATCCTGAACTTTATCAGCATTCGGCTCCCACGGCAACCAATAACCAACCTGACCAATATAAACATGATGAGAACTATCGGTCAATGACAATTTCTTTGCTTGAGATTCAGCAGCATCTCTCGTATCAAATACACCGCGGACCTTAATACCTCTTAAACTAGTCTGAAAATTATTTTTTTCATCAAAATCTCTCTGTAATTTATCTTCGTGTTTGTACACAAAACCCATATAACTTTCATAGACTTCGTCAAATTTAAGATTTTTATCTTTACAATAGGATTGAAGGAATTTTGAACAATTAAATGCTTCACGATTTTGAATTAGAGATTCGGGCGAAAGAAACGATAAACAAACATAATTTTGACCGGGAATTATATTATCAACCTCTAAATAATCAATCTTTTTATCATCCATTTTAGTTTCCTCGCTCATTTTCTATAATTAGAAATTATTTTTTTAAGTGCTTTAACTTATTTTATTTTATAGAATAAAGGGGTATGAAATATAAAAGGAAAAAAAATGCAACAAAATATTCGAAACAATATTCATATACAAAAAAAAAACCGGTGAGTAAAAAGAATAGAAAATTAAAAAGTAGAAAACGATCAGTTAAAAAAAATAAACAGAAATATAAAAATAAATTAAGAGGAGGCTCAGTTCCATTCAAGATGGACGGCCTCGTCTTTAAAGGCTCGGTCGCGGTTAGTCTCCTCGCATTCGTATTATTCGCTTTGAAATATTACGCGCCCGACCCCCTTGTGAAGTTTGAAGAAAAACTGGTAAAGTTTATCACGGACGAAAACAATAATATTTCAAACGAAGAAAAAAGTATACTGGCGTCGAAATTTAAATCGCTCAATAATTCCAAGCCCCTCTGGGGGTGGAATTCTGTATTTATTCCTTCCAGTGAGGGGTCCAATTATATGGCGCGCGATGATGTTAGTGATATAATTGAGGAGTATGCGGAAAAGGGAAAATGGAAAGAAGATTACTTAAATATTCTAACAGCACGCGACGCCCCGGCTGCAGCCCAAGAAGCGGTGGCAAGAGAGATGAAAGTTTTAAATATTTTGGGATGGACACAAGTTGCGGATATGGCCGGACGCGACGACAAAGAAAGTAAAACTGGACTTTTTAATCACATGAAGAAGGGAATCAGTCAGGAAGAGTTCAAACATTTAATGGGTGTATTTCAAAGGGTGGGAGAGACTTTATATGATGAAGAAGAGGCATTGAAAGCGGGTGGAAGTTCGGGCTCAGTAGGAGAATTGAGAAAATCGATGCGAATGAATAGTGAATAGATCTTTATTCGGATGCTTCCCAAATAATTATCGGGCATGATGATGGGGTGCCGAGATCACTGATAAAAAAAATAGTATAAAAAAATAGTTCAAAGATATTTAATCTTGAATAAATAATTCACCATCTAAAATAATAATTGGTTTCGTTGTATAAACAGAAAAACTATCTTCTTCATAAATAGAATAAGGATAAATTTTCTGAATTGTTTTATCAGGTAAAATACTATTTGTACCCATATAATAAAATGTTCCATTCACATTATATTTCAATTTATATCCTTCAAAATTATCTTTCTGAATTAATTGAGTTAACTTTGGAAATTTATTTTTTTGAATATATTCTTCAATAATATTATCTTTCATTTCATATATTTCTTGATAGACTGAAAATTCTTTATCAAGTTTCTTATTAAATTCATGATTTGAATTTGCATAATTTAAAATCATTTTTGTATCGATATAAACATCACATAATCGTTTACCATTTTCTCTTAGATATCGAATATCAATTTTATCAGCGGGTGTATCAGTTGAATATTGATAATATAAAAATAAATTATTTTCTGTATTTTCATTTCTAGCAGAAATAACATAAATATCCGGTTGAATATGATAAATAAATTTCGATTTTAATTGAATGATATCAACTTGTTCTAATATTCGAGATCCAGAACCCGGAAAATAAGCAATTTCTCCTGTTAATTTATCTGAAAAACGAATACATTTATCATTTAATTCAGAATCATCCAATGTATGTTTGATACAATCAAGTGATGATTCTTTAACTACATCATTAATTTGTAAAGATTTTTTATATTTATTTTCCATTACCTCAAATAAATATTTATCTGCGGATTGATCTTCTGTATTAATACGAATAATTGATTCAATTAATGAATTAATATCTTTATTTTTTTCTTTTGATAATTCCGATTTTATATCCTGTAAATTCCAATTATCAGGTATATTCCAATTCTTTAATTTATGAATTGATTGATAAATATCTTCCGGATTTCTACCACTCGGTAAATCACATAAATATAAATATTGCTCAACATTTTGTTTATCTTTCGGCAACCATGGATTTTTTGGATCTTCACCTGTATGTGATCTCATACGAATTGCTCGACCTAAAACTTGTTCAATACGAACATAATTCCAATAGGGTTCTAAAATATGAACTTGTCGAACACAAAATAATGAAATACCTTCTGCTCCAGCACTAGATATTATCATAACTTGACAATATTCTCCATATTTATTTTTTTTATCTTTATTATTTTCATCATTAAAATACATTTTACTAATTCTTCTTTCTTCGGGTGATTCAGCGCCAGTAATGAAAGTATATCGTAATCCTTTAGTTTCTGGTAAATTTTTAGTATCTAATTTAGAATATCCATTGCACTGAAGCATAAGTTCAAATGCTTCTGATCCAGCATCTGAACGAAAATCACTATAAAATAATATTTTTCCTGTTGATTGTTTATCTTTAATAAATCTTTGCATATTTTTATAAATTTCAAAAAATTTAGGTGAATATTCATTCAATGCATTATCATATTTAAACAATTGATTATCTCTTATTTTTGTATATTCATCTTGTTTTAATTTTTCAATTCGTTTCATTTTTTCTTCATTCATAGTTTTATCTGAACTTCTACCCTTTTTAATCATTCTAAAATTTTCTTCATCATTAAAGACAACATTACAAGCTTGTCTTGTTCTTATATTATAATGATGTATTTCATCTTCCCAAGTTTGTCTTCTTTGTTGAATGGATTCAATTTCTTGCTGCCAAGACCATCCTTCCATATATTTCTCAAATTGAATTTGGCTCATTGTACATTCAACTATATTCAATTTTTTAACAATTGTAAAATCAGAATATTCTTCATTTAATGGTATATGAGGTTGAATTATTTCTGGCATAGAAACAATTGATCCCCGATCAATCGGATAATAAGAAGTCATACCCATTAACATTCTTTTTAATAAAATTTTTTTCTTTTCAGGTATTATATCTCCATTTTCAAAAAAATAATTCATAAATAGAGAATGTTTTGTTGTATCAATTAATTGATTGTCTTCATAAATATCAAATAATCTTTGTCTACGATTAAATATTATATTTAATTGTTCATCAAAAATTATTTCTTTTCCTAATTGAATATCCCCTAATTCTTTATGTGATAATTTATTAAATGTTGTTTGTTTTGGTAAAATATTTTGTTTCTCAAAAACAGTATGTAATCCTCCATAAATATAATTTATAAATTGTTGAAAAGAAGAATCTTTTGTTTTAACAGTATAAATAATATTCGTTTTTTCATCTCGAAGTGATTTAAAATTACTCTTCTCTTGAATAAATGATATAACTAATTTACCCTCTTTTTGTTCAATATGAAATAATTCAATTGGTGATAAATTTTGATAATAAATATCATTTAATTTATCTTCTGCTTCTTTAAGAAGCATGTCAGTTTGAATTGTAAATGAATATATTTTAATTAATCCTTTTAACATATTATATAATATTGCTATTTCACATGGTCGATTAATTACAGGTGTTCCAGATAAAAATATTAATTTAACATCTTCAGAATTTATAATCCATTCATAAAATATTTTTGCCCGTTTAAATTCTCTACTTTGTTTATTATCTTCTGAATTATCATTATCATTTAAAATTTGTCTTACAAAATTATGAACTTCATCAATAATAATAACTTCTTTTCGAAACGGGGAATTAATATAAAATTCTTTTCTATTTTTTTTTAATTTTTTTTCTAAATTAGATACTATTTTTTTATTATGTGTATTTATTTTTTTATTTTCTTCCGGATCAAGTAATAAATTCAATTCATCATCATCATCATCATCATTATTTTGTTCAATAAATTCTTTGAATGAACTATTTTTAACATTTGGAAATGGATTGTAATGAATAAAATTATATTTCAATCGAATTAAAAAATTTAATTGTTCTAAAATATATTGTTTTTCATATTCTTCAAATGAATCAATCTCTTTTCCATTTTTATCTGGCAACCAAACACCAGATAATTTTAAAATTTGTTTCTCCATAGTTTTTATTTCCATTTTATTTATTTCTGGATTCGAATCTTTCATTTTTCTTTTAATTGCTAATTGTGTATTTTTCATAATTCTTTTACGATTTTTAACATTTAAATTGTATTTCGTATCTAATTCTGAAACCATCTGATTTTCAGAAATATCTTTATCAGAATAATATTTCCATAATCCATCCTTATTTAATTCATTATATCCCCATTTTTGAATTTCTTTTATAAATTCCGTCTCTAATGATGCCGGTAATATTGTATTTATTTTTAATTCCGTTGATAACCCCTCAGCTAAAGATATCGCAGAAGCAGTCTTTCCTGTACCAAGACCATGGTATATTAATACTCCACGATAAGGAGTTTCTAAAGATAAATATTGTTGAACAAGGACTTGATATATTTTAAGTAAAGGGGGAGGTGGCTTCTGGTTTTGGTCATTATTTTTCTTGAATGCTTCTATTTTTTTATAAAAGTCTTCATTTACCCATTTTACGAATGCTTTGCGGTGTTGACTAATACTTTTCTCATCATTTGTTTTTATATCAATCTCTTCATCGGATGATTCTTGATCGTCTTGATCGTCTTGATCTTCTTGATCGTCTTGACCTTCTTGATCGTCTTGATCTTTTTGATCTTTTTGATCTACTTGATTGTCTTGATCGTCTTGATCGTCTTGATCATCTTGTTCTTTTTGATCTTTTTGATCTTTTTGATCTTCTTGTTTTTTGTTTGGTATTTCGGATTCTCTTTGATTTTTCAAACTTGAATAATCCAGTAAATCAATCAAAATTTGTTTTGAAATATAACCATATTCTTTAACTAAATAATAAATTAATTCATTGTGTTTATTCGCCCATTTTCCAAAGAATTCTTGAACCGGATGATTAAAATATTTAACACGAAGTTCTGATTTAATTTTTTCTACATTTTGTTTAATTATTAAATCAATATCATTTGAGAGATTCAAATCTGATTCAAAAATAAATTCGTAATCTATTTGCCACTGTAATTTTATCTGTTTTAATATATCTAATTCATTTTTTTGTAAAATATCTTCAATTTTTTCAATTGGTATTTCAGGATATTTCTGTCTCAATAATTCAATATTTTTAAGAATTGAATTATAATTAATCCATGATTTCAATTTATTATCTTTAATTGTTTTTAATTTATATTTCTCAATTCTATCTTTTAAAAATAAATCATCTTCAAAAGATTGTTCTATATCTTTTGTTTCTTTATCTTTTGTTTCTTTATCTTTTTTCTTATCTTTTTTATCTTTTTTCTCTTTTTTCTCTTTTTTTTCTTTTTTATCTTTTTTATCTTTTTTTTCTTTTTTTTTGTTTTCTTTTATCTTTGTATTCATTTTTTTTTTGATTGCTAATAGCCATACTTTCCAATTTCTTTTATCGGAAATATTAGTTAATTCTTGATTATATTTCAAAATAAATTCATCAATTGTTTCTTTTTTAATTTTATCTATACTTTGAAAGTGTTTTATTACTAATTTTAATATTCTTTCATCTTTAATAATTTCTTTCTCAATATCCGTCATATATTATTAATTATAATTTAATTTAATTTGATATAACCCGATAATATATTAATGCATTTTTTGATGCTTCTTGTTCGGCTTTTTTTTTGGTTTTCCCTGTTCCAAGTTCAATATATTCCTTTTCCTTATATAATTTAGATTCAAAGATTTGTTTCTCTTCATTTTTGATAGTTTTATAAGTAGGAAAAACTTTAAAATTATGTTGAAAATATCTTAAAATCTGATCTTTATAATTATTATCATTTAGAATTATATCTGCGATATCAATATTCATTTCAATACTTTGAATAATAAATTTTTCAACTAATGAATAATCATTACTATCTAAATAAAGTGAACCGATAAAGGCTTCATATATATCTTCTAATATATGAGTATTATTTCGACCAGAACAATTATCTTCAATATGTTTTGATATAATCATAAATTTATCAAATCCCAATTGTTTAGATAAAAAAGATAATTGTTCACCACAAACTAATCGAATCTTTAATTTAGTTAAAAATCCTTCATCTTGACCATGATTAACTACAAATCTTTGATATAAATAGTTTGAAACGACACTTCCTAAAATTGAATCTCCAAGAAATTCAATAGTTTCATATGATTTATTATAAAGTGATAAACAATTTTCAGGTTGAGTATATTCTTCATAATCTTTCATATGACAATAGGAAGTATGAATAAATGCTTGTTGAAATAATGATAAATTTTGGATCGTATAATTTTGAATATTGAGTGTAGACAAAATATTCAAAATATCAGAAGATGTAATTTCACAATTGAAAGAATTATATGGATTCGATTTGAATTTATTTTCCATTTATAGTTCTAAATATTATTTATCTTTTAAATCATTTTATTTATTATTTATTTCGAAGTTTCACAAGTTTCATTTAATTCTAATGGTCTTCTGTCAAGATCCGGACCAATAGTAGTGTTTTGCCATGGACTAACATTTACTTGAGGATTCGGTGGTTCTGATCTTAATTGTTGATTCGCATTTCTTAAACTTTGACCCACAGAATTAATACCAATATGAGAACCCGCATCTAATAAATTAACACCCTGTAAAATTCCCTCTCCTACAGGCTGTGCAGTATTAAATTCTTGAATAGCCTGTTTTTCTTGATTTGGTAATAAATCTTCTGGTTTCAGTGCTTGTTGTGGATAGCAAGTCGATGGAGTTCTAGAAAGATCACTTACAGATAATTCATTTGATTCTATTTTTTCTTCAGAAGGTTGAATATCAGAAGCTAATAAATTACCCAGAGAATTATTTGAAAAATATTCGCGAGTTTCTGAACTAAAACCTAAATATTTACCTAAGCCTATATCGGCGACACAATTTTGTACAACAGTTGCCACAAGTATCAACATAAAAGCACACAATAACATGTTATTTTTACACCAGCTTTCAAAATTCTCAATATTACCCATTTTATATTATACTATACAAAAAAAAAAATTTATAAATTATCTAATTCTTGTTGTAATTTTAGGATTTGTTGTTGAAGATTATTTTTTGTTTCTTCTTTTTTATTTTTAATTTCTTTTTCTTTTAAAATTTCTGCAATAATTTCTTCATCAACAATATCATTATCCTCTTGTTTTGTTTCATCATCTTCTATCATATATTGATTCAAAATATTATATTTATCTTCATTGGAAAGAAATACTTTAATTTGAGAAATATAACAATCACAATAATAATGTTGTTTTAAAAATTTTAATCCACGAATATGTAAAATAAATACCATTTCACATTCTGGTACAATTTTTTGAATATCTTGACATATTTTTTTTTGATCATAAATATGACATTGAACTTTTCCTTTAATGATTGGTAATTTAAAAGCAAAATTTGGTTTTGAATCCTTTTTTACAGGTTTAATTGTTCTTTTATACATATCATCAATTATTTCAAGTGGAATTTTTTTTTGAAACCATTCTTCATTTTTTTTAAAGGTTTCTTTAATATTTCGATCATCTAAATTTAATAAAAAATCATAAAAACTAAAATCATTATTTAATGTTTCTGTCTCTAATGTTGGATTATTTTTAAGAATGGATTCCTCGCCCGATTGCTTACAAATCATTCGGGGACTTTGAATATGAAGAGGTTTATTTTTATAATTTATCGAAGAATAATAAAAAGAACCATTCTTAACAGGAGATTCATAATTTATTTTTTTTAAATCAATATTAGAATATAAAATACTCATATTTTAATTAATCTTAGAAGATATATTTTTTATTAAAACGTATAATATAATATGCCAAAATCATACCGTAAAAATAATAAAAAATATAAATTATATTCAAAATATGATAAAAAGAAAAAAGGATATCTTACACAAAAAGAAATGGATTTACTTATTCTTAAAGAATTCCATATAAAATATAATGAAAATATTATGAATTCACTTATGAATATCTGGGGTAAAACAATTAAAAATAAAAAAGTAATAACTTATCCTATATTTCATAAATTATTTCAAAAACCCGATGGATTTTTTAGAAATATTTATATTAAATGAATAATTTTACATTTCCATTTTGCATGAAATTTATCATTCATCTTCCAAATTTTATCTAAATAAATATCACATTCCATAGGAGTAAATCCCTGTATTTGAAATATATTTATACTATTTGAATGTTCAGAATAAATATCAGTTTGAAATCGATTGTAATTAAAAGGTAATTTAACACTTAAATTTGGTTCATACATACCCTTTTTATCATATTTTATTTGTGAAATAAAATTATCTGCTTCAGATTCAGTTAATCCAATATTTTTCATACACTCGAATTCTACTTTTTGAATAAAATCAAAAAAATTTTTCATTTTTAAATCTTCTTTCACATTTGTAAATTGAAGACTCATCTGAAAATTTGAACCACTCTTCTGTACTCCAAATAAACATTTCATAGGCGGAGTAGTAATATATAAAAACGGATTCTTATAAATATATAATTGAATATAACCATAACAAGGATTTGCTTTAATACAACCCTTTGATTCACTATATGTTTTCTCACTTTGCTTTACACTCATATCATCACACAAAAATGGTACATAGTTAAGCTTACTAATATCAATTTTATCACATGTTAAATATTTTAATTGATTCATCTATTTATATATATCTTAAATATGAATTATTTAAATCATTTACGATCATAAAATACAACCGATTTTCGTCTTGTTAAATTATTCCAAATCGAATTACATGGATTTCCAACCTGTGGAGTTAAACATTTATCCGGTACCGGCTTCTGTGATCCCCAATATGCCGATTGAGATTCTTTTGAACATTGTTGAAAATAATTCCCAAAATGATTCGATTGTTTAAAAGGATTACACTGGGTTTTATCTTTTGTTAAAGTAAATTTATTATCTATTTTAACATAGTTTGGAGTATTTATATTCTTAAATGATTGATAAGTTGACGGATTCATTCTTATATTAATATATTAATAATAATAAAATAAATAAATTGAAAAATCTAGATAAAACTTATCTTAAACTATTTTTATTTTAATCCAATAAAAAACATTTTTTATGTCATAAAAACATTTGAATTACTTTAACTTTGTTTTTTATCATGTTAAAATTAATTTGACAAATTGTAATGAATAATTAGCGATTTAAAGGTTGTTAATTCACCTTTCAGATATAAAAATATTTATTTATATCTTAAGATTTAAATTTTTTAAATCCTTAAGTTATTGAATATTTTTTTTTATCTATTTGACCGCCCAATTATTTCATCCTATATTTAGATACATAATACTTATAAATAATAGCATCTATCTTATTTTTATGTAATAAATAATTAATTAGTAAATAAACCGGAAGAAATAATGTAATCGTTTTGTATTTATTTTTAGATAATAATTTATATTCTTCTCTGACATTGTGTTCACTTGGAATTGTTGGAGATGGATTCCTCCAATTTAAATTTTCTGGATAATTAATTGTCATATAAGCGATATAAAATGAAGGAAATAACATTAGCGGTATCATTTTTATCGATAGTTTTCGATAAGTATTATAATAAATATAAACAGCTATAAATATAATAATTATTCTTAGATATGATGGAGTTAATAAATTTATAATTTCTTGAATCATATTATTATTTCAGTTATTTTAATTTATTTTGATTATTTTAAATTGACGATTATTCTTTTTAGTATTCAGAGTAATAAATTCTTTTTTTAATTCATTTATAAAAGTTATTTCTTCTTCATCATCATCACTATCTATTTCATAAAGTTCTTTTGAAATTGTGTCTAATTGTTTTAAATTATTCAGTTCAATTAATTTTTTCATAAATTCCATCTTAATTTTAAAAATTAATCGAAGTAAAAAATATCAAATTTTATAATATTAATTTATTGTTGAATACAACCCGTATCTTCTTTTTTATCTTCATTCATTATTTCTTTCTTAATATCATCTTTATCTTTATAAAATTTAGCAACAACTGAATTTTCATTTTTGTTTTCCTCTTGATAATTAAATATTTTTTTTAATACATTCATTCTTCCGTTATCTAATCGATGTGGAAATAAAATTGTAAAATCAATGATTAAATCACCATATTCATTCTCTTTATTTAATTTTTTATCTTGAAGTTTTGTTTTATTTGAATCTTCTATTTTTATCGGCATCCCCTTCCCAGAAACTTTAAATAAAGTATTTGGTTTAATTATTGTATCAATTGAAATATCTAATGTTCCCGATAAATGTTGTAAGGTAAGATTACAACCACATAATGATTCAACTAATTTTATTGTATGTTCAATATATAAATCATTATTTTTTCTCTTATAAATATCATGAGATTGTTCAACAACTTGAATAACTAAATCTTCAGTTAATTTTAATTCAGGAATATAATTTCCACCTTCTTTAACTATTATATTATCACCATGTTTTGATCCTTTCTTAATATTAATTACATATTTTGTATTTTTTAAATCTCCATTTATATCTCTATGATGTATAAAAAATTCTTTCGTTGTACCCAAATACAACTCATTCAAAGTTAAATTTAATGGATAAGTCATTTTCGGTTGTAAATTAAATCCAGGAGGAAATGGACCCGAACTTAAATCTGAAAACATAAATATATTACCACTACTCATTTGATTCGTAAAATCAACATTAAATAAAGATTGAAATAAATCTATTGGACTTGTAAAGCCTTCACCCGTTTGAGAAACTGCATCATATCCAAATTGATCATATAATTTTTTTTTTTCGGGTTTAATTAAAATTTCATATGCTTCTGAAATATCTTTAAATTTAGAAATAGCGTTTGGATCTTTATTTTTATCCGGATGATATTGAAATGCTAACTTTTTATATGATTTCTTTATTTCTGAATTTGATGAATCTTTTGAAATATTTAAGATTGAATATAAATCTTTCATTTATACATTCAAATAAAATTTATTTTGAATTTATAACTTAGTATTGATTTTTATGAGTCTCACCATTTACTCTAGACTCTGCGGACTCGGGCTCGTGCATCTCTCTATTTGTTTCGCTTCCCGCTTCTTTCCTGGTCGAAGTACAACCTGTCCCTCCACGGCCGCATCACCATAATCTACATCTCTTAGCCATTCTTGAGGGCCTAAGTTTCCGGGAGCCCCATTTGGATCTTTATCAGATAATAATTTTATAATGAACCTCTTTGTTTCCGAAGCTCTTTGACTTGCCGTTCCAAAATATTCGCTTCAGCATCCAATTCTCTTATTTTTGAAGCTGTTTCTCGGACCTTATCGTTGTCGCCGCGGCGCCTCAATTCAGCCAGTCTACTTCTTAAATTCGTTATTTGTGCTCTCTTCCCCTTTGCTGTAGTGCTCTTTCTTGTTATTAGCAGGTCCAGCCGCTGCACAGGGACCCGTCGGTCTACGGGCTCAACCGCCCGGACGGTTCTCCTTCTCCAGCTGCTGCTCCGCGATCTGCTTCCTCTTGCGCGGCTGCTTCTGTCACTTTCGCTATCTTCGCTGGATGAAGCTGGCTCTTTGATCCGCTGCAGGAAATCGATATAATTCACCTTGCCATCCCTGGTACATTCCTGAGCCACCTTCTCCAGCCAGCCTGAGATCTCCACTTTGTAGAACGAAAGGGCGGCGGAGAAGTCCTCGACATCTATCTCGTTTTCGTCGTCCTTGTCTAGCTCCTGGAATACCGCATAGATATTCTTCTCCTTATTTTTCAGCTCAGTCACCGCGCGAGAGCCTGTGTAGGACTCGGGTGGGCGCGGAGAGTCGCTGTCGCTCGAAGAACTTGACGCACGCGCTTGCCGGGCCTTATGTTTTGCTGAGC
>MDTC01274330.1_pt1 | contig 26858 bp, 26 predicted proteins | sample 811181 | NCBI WGS metagenome assembly MDTC01 (sample SAMN05326644, study PRJNA326480) | marine metagenome | isolation source: seawater | place: Pacific Ocean: North | collected 2011
GAATATCCTGGTCTAAAAAGGACTCTGTAAAAATCCTTATTAGAGTCAAAATCGTCGTAGTAAGGAGTTACATTTAAATTCGTACTCTGTGGCATTGTCTATTCTTCCAGATAACGGGGGGAATATAATAATCAGAACTCGATTACAAGTTTTACGTCTTCGATTTGGTCAGCTGCTCTGGTAATAACTCTTCTATTTTCAACGTAGATAACATCGCCAGAATACTTATCAAACTCAGGCTCACAAAGTCCATTTACAAATGTGCCTTGTTGCTGAATTGTTCCCTGACTAGATCTGTTGATAGGACGATCTGCGCTAGAACCTGCACCTGTAATGTTGTTTACAGTACCGCCGCCAGACGCTGCAGTGTAGAATGGATGGAGTGATCCATCAGCATCTCTCAGTTCAGGATCGTTAGGAGACTGAGTATATCTCAGAATTGCAAGGTTGCCTGAAGAGTTGTACTCATAGTAATCAACAACTCTACCCTTTGCTACAACGTTGATGGTATCAGTTCCTCTAGTTACAGTGTATGCTTGAGAAATGATTTCATCCTTTGCAAAAATTCCTGTACCCGTTGAAGTATCAATAATTGCAGCAAATGTTCCACTAGCAGTATCTGATGTCAGAGCAGCAGATCCAGTAGCATCTTGAGGATCTTTCAGAACACCAATTCTTCTGAAGTCCTGGTCAACATAGAAGTCAGTTGTCTTATCAGCAGCAGTTGATCTGTTACCATAGATCAGTCTGGTGTTGAGCATAACTCTCTTCGCACCCAGTTCTTTTGAGATATTTGAACCGTGTCCGTTTTGTGGAGGAATTACAATCTCGATGCTTGGTGCTGTGTAACCACTGCTTGGCAGTGTTGATGAAGGAGTACCTGCTCTCAGATTGGCGACAGAAGTGTAGTAGGTAGCGCCTGGTGCAAGGTCAACGGTAGCGAAGGTATAATTCCTACCTCTGGTGGTAATTTCTGCTGCAGTTACCTCACCACTAGCGTTTGTGGTCAGTTTCAGTACAGCAAATCCGTTGGTTGTATCATCGCCATCACCTTTGACTCTGAAGTAAAGGTCTGTAGAAGCAGGAAGACCTGAACCTGCACTCTTCAGAAGTGCTACGTCAAGAGCACCATTTACAACTGAACTACCATAAGTAGTTTCTTTTACTGGGATGAAGTCTGTTGAAGTGAAGAACAGAACGTCGTTAGTTTCCAGTTTGTAGAGATACTGATATTGATACCCATCAGACAGGGTTACAATTTGATCTGCGTTAGCTGCAGCAGCAGTAGGTGCTGTGGTGCCTGTAACTGTGCCAGTTGGGTTTGCAGGACTTACGCCATTATTCAGAACTTTGAATACCTCATAGGTATCTGGGTTCATTACATAGAACTCAGAGTCCATGATATTTGACGTACCAGAGGCAGTTTGGTTTGACTGGTTATAGTTTGGGCGATACATGGTAAACTTCTTACCTTGTACCCAGTTATATCTTCTGACAACCTTTCTAACGTTTGAAAACCCTACTTTCTTCAGCGATAGAATATCGTCATGGATTTCATTATAGAAATCTGTATTATCATAAGGAGGTGGAACATTACCTTCACTCAAAGTTGGTGAAGCAGTAGCTCCATAGTTGCTGTTTGCATCATACGCAGAATACCACGATTGATGCCTTCCAATGAAGAAGTAGATGTTGTTAGAGTTGGTGCCACTATTCGTGGTGTCAAACGCTTGTAAAAATTTCTCCGCGTTATGAATTCTAAACTGCTCAGTAATTAGACTGCTAGACATCGCTAAAAATGTAGGGTTTTTGCTTAGATTATTTATATTTATTCCTGGAGCATTAGTGCTCCAGGCGTGCTGGTCTTGATGTTCTCAGATAAGAACCTTGTGGGTGTGCAAAAGCACATGTAGAAGAAAGAATCAATCTGTTATTGCCCCAGTCAATTTCTTCATACGCTAGAACCTCATTACCAAATTCTGCAAGTCCATAGACCTGAGAAGCAATAGAAACCTTGACGGTATTCGCTACATTACTTATAGGAGTTCCAGAAAGTAGATTTTGACCTGGATTCAATCTGAGGATAAATGTATTTTGGTCAATAATACGATCAATGTAACCTGAAATTATCAAGGATCTTTCCTCATAGATCGCCATGTCTGGACGCAACCAGAAGGTGTTACCCTCGACAATCATGTAGTTGAATCCTTGAACTCCTTGCAGATCAAGAACAGTATCTCCGATTGATGCGGCAGATGCGAGAATTCCACCGAACTCTCTAGTTGTTGATACTGGAGTAATGTTGAATCGAATTGTTGATGGTGTATTATTTGGGTTGTACTTAGAGTACAAGGATGAGAAATGTCTTTCTGCGATCTGTTCGATTCTCAAATCAGCATATGCGTTTGTCAAGTCAGCAATTGACATTGTTGACTCTACGTTGAATTTGTTTGTTTCAAGTGCTTGGAATGTTGGATATGCACGAATTCTTCCAACAGAAATGATGTTTGGTTCAGCAAGAGCAGAATCCTTAGGATATTGTGGATCTGCCTGTAAATAATCATATTCGCGTGTCACATCCTCATCAATACCATCTTGATGCTCATGCTCAGTCATGATGGTGACCTCTTGACCAGCTCTGGTTACAGTGGTTGTAGCAGAGAGGAAAGTGCTGACTGTAAATTCTTTTGCATCAAGAATTACCAGGGTCTGTAAAGGTGCTTCAAATGTGCTCCAGAAATTATATTGATTTCTGGTAGTTACAAGAGGATATACACTGTTGATTACCTTGTATGCTCTTGTTACAACAACATCAGGGACTTGGAAATAATCACGACCCTCATAATCAACAACACAACGAGAAATTTGCTTATTCTCGTCAATTTCAGCATGAGCAAGAGCAAACACACCAGTATCTGTCTCTGCTGGTTTGATTACAAGAATTGGAGCGGTATCATAATCTAATCCAGTTGGGAACGAACCTGTGAGAGACTCAATAGAGTGAATTCTGCCATTTTCCTTAGAAGAGACAGTTACACTGTTTGAACCACCAAGATCTGTACTGATTGTTGAACCATCTGCAATTATTCTGTCTGGAAGAATTTGGAATTCAACTTTATTACTTCCAAGGTCAGAAATAACAGTACCGACAGATTCTCCACCAGAGAATACTAAAGTTCCAGCAGGATATGCTGTAGAATCGGAAAGAGTCATTGTAAATCTAACTCTTGCCGTAAATGATGCCTCACGACCTCTAGTAATTCCACTGTAATCTGAAGTTTTGAACTGTGACTGCTTCAATCCAATGATTGCAGTGTCAAGTCTAAACTTATGAATACCTGTACTTGTTCCAAGAGGAATTGCTTGTGCAGGTGGGGCACTCAGAGAGTCATAGTAATTGGTGTAAAGGAATACTCCTCTATCTCTAAACGAATAACCAAGATAGTATGTGTTACCACTTGTCAAACCTGGAATATCTGCATTACCTTCATTAGTATAAACTAACTTTGTACCAGAAATAAATCCAGATGTTGATTGTGTTGAATAGTCTTCAAAATAGATCTTATTTGGTTCTCCAATGTAAGAAAGAGAAGCACCTACATTTGAAGCATCAATAAAGTAATCATTATATGTGTCAAGGTGCTCCCATTCAATAATATCTCTATTAGAAATATCAACCAGTTCTCTTTCAGCGTTCTCCCCGTCAACTAAAATACTATCATCTTGTCTAAAGTATTCCCTGATTGGATAATATGCCTTTGGAAGAGATCTGAGACGCTTATTAGTTTGTGTGCCATCATCAAGTACATAGTAAATTTCATTTCCATTATCATCATACTGAACGTAGGATGGATCATAGAGAGGAACATTATATCCCTTGAGAACTTTCTCAAGATCCTTACCATACCAATAGAATACATGAAGTTCACTTCCTGCAAGAATTGGATTATAGAATTCTAAGAGTGATTCATTGATAACATATGACGTACCGAATTCTTGAACGATACCATCTACAACAACAATAATCTGAGATGATCTATTTGGAATAATCAAACTTCCATTAGCTCTCATAATAAAGGTTGTTGTAGGTGCAGATGTATCTGGAGTATCCAGAACGGTATACTTACCATTTGAATACGCGAAGAATTTCTGAGTTTGACCCTTTCTCTCAATATAAGATTTACCAGGAGTTCTTGTAATGGATGCAAGACTTGTTGGGGTAGTAATTGTACCCGTAATAATTCCAATTGATGTGGTAATTGCAGATTGTACATTGGCACAAGAACCAACATAACTTCCTACTGCAGCATCAATAGCAATAGTGTTATCAAAATACTGAGTAAGTCCATGTGAACCCTGTACCGTCACAGTTTGGTTCTGCATTACAGAAACAGCAATGTCTCTAGCATGATTGAAGGTTTGAATTGATTGTGCTTCTTCACCAACAAGGTGCTGAAGTGCTCCACCATTTACATAGAGATTTGCTGCATCCCAAATAGGAGCATTGCCACCATATCTAAGAACATCAACAACTGCACCAAGAACATCAACAACATCATCAATACAGTTTTGATTGCCCCCAGGAACACTGAATCCAGAGTTAGCGGGATCTGCCAACATTCTCTCTACTGCTTCATTTGCAATAAAGTTTTTGTTGATTTCAATCAAGTTTGAAGCATCAAGGAATCTATCTGGTTCTGTGATAGTCCCCAGAAGTTTGATTGTTGATGATGCCGAAGAAGTAGATCCAGTGATTGTCTCACCAGATTGGAAATCTCTTTCCAGAACTTCTACTCTCAAAAGACCTTTGTTTTCATAACCAAGAGGAGTTCTAGCAAGAACTTTACCCTTAGCGTTACTAGTTCCACCAGTGATAATTTCATTATCAGAATAATTCAGAACATCGCTTACATCACTAATATTGATAATCTTACCGATTCTCTTTGGAGGAGCGGTAAATGTGATTTCATTAGTAGTGTCGTTGATTGTATATGAAGATCCTGGGATTTGAATTACACCATCAAGGAATACCAAAGCAGTTTCATTTGGTTCTAGTGGGTCACTGGGTGCATATGTTGGTTGTTGTGCGGTATATTGTAAACTAAATGATGTTTTATAATTATCAAACTGGTCAGAAATATCAACATATTTCTTGGAGTAATCTCTGTTATTAGTAACATCTGAGAATCCAAACATTCTACCCATAAACTTAGCAGTCTGGGTATGTCCGTTGATTGGATCAACAAATTCTTTCGGCGGTTGTGCAAAAATAATTTTTTGCTGCAACTCTGTCTTAGAAAGTTGATTTTCTGGATAGAACGTATGATAGAGTTTAGTTCCAGTTACATATGGATATGCAGCATTTGCTTCTGGTGACCCAACACTATAATCATAGGTAGACGATTTGATAGTTGCAAAATAGCAGTATCTACCATCAGGAAATTCTGGAGTTACACAGAATCTTCCGTTATATTCATCAAGATCGCCACTTCCTGCAGTATATTGGAAATCTGCAGTAAAATATCCAATCTTATAGATGGTCGGTACAGATACAATTTGTGCCCAAGCAGTAGGAGTCTTGATCCACATATTCTGAGAGAACACCCCATTCACTGAAGAAAGAAGTAGTTTTCTATTGATAGGATCATAAGAATCTACAATACCGTTCACACCAGTAACAGTTGTGTCATCAGTATCACTTGTAACTTGAGTACAAATTTGAGAACTAGTAAAGATGTCTGTTGAACCAGTAAATGAGACAAAATTCAACACGATAAATTCAACAGAATCTACTGGAGGACCAACTTCATCAGATTGAAGAATTGTTCCATCAGGTAAGAAGTTTCTAGTAGCAATAGTTCTTTCAGCATAACTTGATTCAATTCTCTTGATAGTGGATGCTGAAGAGTATGCATCGGAGTATCCATATGGACCATAAACAGGAGTGCCATCGAATGCCCACCCAAGAATCTTAGAGTGTGCAGTCTGGTTTTCAGTATATGCTCCAGTTGTAGAGATATTGTCTCCACGCTGTCTTCTCAGACCAATTGGATTTGCAGTATGGTAATAATTACCAGTCAAACTTGATTTGCCGCCATATGAGTCTGTTGCAGGAGCAGCACCAGTCTCATTGACAATCCACACACCCTTATCTTCATAACTACTGGATTGTTGATTATTATACATCAACACGCCATTTGACCACAGTCCAATTGCTCCAAGAGGAGTATCTTCCTTATCGATAGGTGCAAAAGTTTCTCTAGGAATTCTCTTGATAAAATCAGAGAAGATTGGGTTATTTCCAGTGTATGGTCCGAGAGTTGCTTGATATGATGGGATTCCTCTACCTTTGATATAGATAAAATCTTCATCAATATATGTTTCCTGAACGTCTGCTTGTCCAGATACTGTAGTAGATCCATCATTGAGATCTGTTGTTGTTCCAGAGATATACCAAGAATCAAACTCTAATTGACCAGCGTTAGCTGCTGCAATTTGAAGGGACTCGATCTTTTTATCATTGATGATGGTATATGCCTTTCCAGGTTCCTGTGCAACACCATCCAGTGTAACCAGAAGGTTATAATCGCTATATGGTTCGATTGGTGATCCCTGCTCTCTAACATCATAAATTTTGTTGACATTATCAATTAGTGGAGTAATATCATCAATAATTGCCAGATCAATAGCAACTGTTCCTTCAGCAGAAATAACAGAACCTGCTCCTGGTTTTTCAACCATTCTGAAGAACTTATTGATGATAAGGGTCTTCAGATTGCCATTCTCAGCAATATTTGCTGGAGTTTCTGAGTTGATATCAATAAACTCTTTGTAGATCTCAATTGTGATCTGCTTATATGGGTTCTGAACATCACAGATAATCTCTGGGAAATATGAAATGCTTGTAGGAAGCACTTTATATGCCAGTCTTTCTCTGTTATGAGCAGCATCTGCAAATTTATCACCAGGATGATATTCAGAGATCTGAATATACTTTCCATCGGGATCATCTTTTACTGCAACAATATGATAGATCTTATCTTGAATAAGAATTCCAGTAAGTGTTTCGTCATTAGCATTTACTGATTCCCATTGGATTTCAAAGTCACCCTCTGCATAATATCTAAATGAATCACCTACTTCAATGTTTTGACCATTTCTAATGTAGATAAATCCATCAGAATCAACTTCAGTTCTAGAATCAAAGTTGAATCTATGTTGTAGTGGAGGGCATGTTGTAGAACCGCCCAGAGGGACTGTAGAGACGCTAGCAGAAGAATCTACAATAACCTCACCAAATACCAAGAATCCTGCAGGGTGGGTGGATTCTTTGATAATTTCTCTCCATTCAGATACAGGAATTTGTGATCTGATAACGTATGAGAAGTCTTGATAGAAATAAGAATCTTGGATCTTCTGAGAAGATGTGCTAAGTTTGCCCAAATCATCAGAGAACAATCCACTAATCTGAGTGATTGCATTGACAACCGCAGACAATGATGGAGTGTTTACTGTTTTTGGTATAGATCTAGTAGCACTCAAATATCCAAACAAAGGTGTATCTACAACAAATTCACCAACAACAGGATTGACTCTAATTGTTTGATTGACTTCGTTATAATCGATAACAGTTCCTCTAGCAGTTGGACTGTTTACTGGTCCTTGATATACTCTCTCACCTCTTTCATACTTCGTACCAATAGATGATTGGAAATTGCCGTTAGCATCTTTTCCAACACTAATCAGTTGCATAGAAACTGGAATAGTGGTTTCTGGGACCAATGTGGTGTTGTTAGTAAACCTTGATCCAGGATTTGAAATCTTGATTCCAAGAGCTCTACCGATAGTAGTAGATGATGGAAGAATTCTCACATTCTTTGAATCTTGTTCTACAAGAGTCAATGTAGTGTCACTTCCATATCCAGAACCACCACTAGTCACAAAGATAGAGGCAATAGTCCCTGTATTAGAGACTTCTGGAGTCAAAACAGCACCAGATCCTGTACCATTGATAATGATAGTCGGATTTACATATCTATTACCACCATATTTGATAGTTACACTAGTAATAGCGCCAAATGCATCTGTTGCAATTGTATATCTTAGTTCATCAGATTGTCTAAAATATACACCTTTGATTTCTGGAAGAGATTCATATCCAAATCCTTGATTTGTAATAGCAACTCTTGCAATTTCACCAAGAGCATTTGTAGAGACAACTCCAAATTTCTTGGTTCCTCTAGCGTTACCCTCAACTCTATTTCTGATAATATAGTCAAATGACGTAGATTGAACATTGAAAATACCTGCTCCACCAACATTATAAGGATCTTCGATAAATCTAATCTTTGGAGAACTATCAGTAATAAGACTATTACTATTATTATAATACAGATTGACAGTTACTCTATCAATAACCTTCAAAGAAACTGTTGCTCCAGCATTACCAGGAGTTCCAGACCTTTCTACAGAAAGACTATTTGCATAACTATCATCTAAGAAGAATGAAAGAATCGTTCCAGTATTAGAAGCATCCGAGACATCGAAGATATAATTATGCCCATACACAAAACTTAGATCTGGATTTTGTTCTACACCACTAGTATGTACACTTGAGAACCCAAATCTATTGTTTCCAGGTATAAAGGTGACAGTGACATTGGTAGTCGTAGTATCTGACGCTGGATCTCCAAATACTTCTACAAAGTCTCCATTGATCAGACCATGTGCTCTATCTGTTGTTAGAGTTGCAATCAGTTCAGATAAGTTAGTAATTTGAGCATTTTCTGCATGTACTGTTGCAGTTGTATTACCAAAAGATCTGGTGACTCCAAAAACATTACCAGTTATTGAATCAATTCTCATTTGCTCATTACCAACCTTGAAAATATTACCAACGTTGAAGAAGCTGATATTATTCGGTTTCAAGAACAGTGAAGTTACATCACTAGCAATAGATAAGTTTTCTACAGTATCAACATCAACTGTTTGTTCTTTACCATCTTTGAACGTGCTGGTAGTAGTAAATTTCTGATGATTCTCAAGATCTACAGAAACGTAGTAAATATCAGAAGTAAATGTTCCTTGACCGTTTACAACAGCAACATTGATGCCAGTGGAATGAGTTGTTGCAACAGTTCCGTCCTGTGCTCTAGCAACCGTCAACTCAGTTCTGGTTTTAGAGACAACACGCATTTTTTCGGAACCAATAACAATATATCTGTTGATTGGGAAGAAATCTGTGTTGACAACGGAAATAGTTGTATCTGCAACAGCAACATCTTCTGAAACAGTTGTTTCGTTGCCACTACCAACTTCTTGAATAGTCTCAGGACCCCAAGTTCCAGAGTTTGTATCAAAATTGCCAAATTTTGGAAGATCACTTGCATCAGGACCTTCAGCAATTTCATTGACCCACAAATATCCAGTAGTTGAGGTAAGCGTTTCAATTCTTACAATTCTTGCGGTAGCATCAGAGTTTTGACCCTTGATGTACGTGCCGACAGAAAATATGTCCATAGTGGCACTAGTGACATACAATCTTGTAATATACTCACTAATCTTTCCTGTTGGAATTTGACTAGTAACTTGTAAGTCGGAATTGTGAGTTGTTGCAGTTGTTCCATCAAATCCACGGATAACAGGAACTACCTTGACATTAGATATTGCTGAAATATTTTGAGAATATCTAGGATTGTTCTCAGGTGCGTTAGCAATTGAAGTGCCTACTGTTGGAATAGGATATCTATTAGTTGATCCAGGTTGAGTTATCATTTCAACCTTCAAAGTATTTGACTCGTAGTCAATCCCAATTACATTTGCAATCTTGACTACATTGCCAGCAACATCAGCATACAGTGAATCTGCAACAGTTTTACCTTCACGATATTTGTAGAAAAATCCTTGATCTGTTTCAGGACCGACAGGAGTCGTTGAAAAAATAGTCGCAACTGAAAAATAAGCATATCTAAGACTATCTGTCTCTGCTCCACTCACATATACAATTTCCTCACCAATCTCAATAGTATCTCCCGTAGATAAATTAGCAATATTATAATCTTTGAGAAGAATATTACTATCTGTATTGGAAGTTTCAATAGCAGTAATAAAATTCTGTGCAGTCCTTGAACTATCAGAAATTACATCACCATCATTGATTCTATTATAAGTCAATGTTGAAGTTGCTACATCATAAGTTGGTGCAGGAATTGTCATTCTCTGCGATCTGGAATCAAGATTTCCGTTGATATCTCCTGCAGAAATTGACGAAGTTCCGATAAGATTACCAGAAGAGTCTTTTGGTAAAATAGATGAAACTACTCCAGAAAAACCAGCACCTTGAGTATTTGTATCATCAACATACAATTTATCTCCTGCGCCAAATTTTGGTGTGATAGTTACACCAGAATTTACATAATTTGTGCCACCATTTTCAATAATTACTGAATTGACAGAACCAGAAGATACGTTTGTGACTTCTGCATTTACAGTAGTTCCAAACTGAGGAATATTATCATTATCATCTCTAATTCTAATTACATCACTGGGAAGATTTCTAAGAGTAGATCCTGTACCAAAGTTGACTGTTTCTGGAGCAAACTTGTAGTTTGGACCAATCATGTAAGGATATCTTGGTTTTACTACCTGACCATCATTTCTACCAGGATCATCACTTTGGTGAATTGTCAAGAAGTAGCAATATCTACCTTCTGGAAATTCTGGAGTCTTACAGAATCTTCCATTGTACTCATCAAGATCTTTGTGCAGAGAATCCCCTTCTGGTCTGTATTCATAGTCTTCAACAAAAGTTCCAAGAGCATACTGTCCAATTGCAGGACCAGTACCTTGTGTACGACCAGATTTCAGATAGTAAGATGATTGGAGTCTCTTTAGAGGTGATGTAGTGTCAAATGGATTTGTATATGCAACAGGACCATAAATTGGTACGCCATCATATGACCATGCCACAATAGGTGAGTGTGACAAATTGCCCTGTGCTTCTAATTGTCCATTAATATTGTCAGAAAGAGTATTTCTGATTCCTACTGGGTTTCCAACATAATAATATGCATCATGATATTCTGGAATAGTTCCAGGGAAGACATATCCGTTTTGACTATCACTAAATTTGGAATATTCTTCGTAATTGTCTCTATGCCACTGACGAACCTTAGCAACAGCTGTTGCTCCACTAGCACTTGGTACTACATATACTTTTGTCTTTGATAAGTCATAATCATATCCACCAGCAACTTTTCTAACACTAACAATTCCATTATTTGATTGATCGATACTATCGACAACAAATTTGGCACCTCTACCCCTTCCAGATTCATCTACGATAATAATATCTGGTACTTGAGTATAATCTTTACCACCACTAATAATTGTCAGACTATCGATTGCTCCAGTCTTATCATTTGCTGCAATAGTTGCATTGAGTATTGCTCCAGATCCAGCAGAAATAGTTACATTTGGAGTTACATTATATGCTGCACCAGAATTTTGCAGGGTAATAGACGTTACCTTACCTCCAGAAATATTTGCAACACCATATGCACCACCAGTGCCATCAATAGTAACTACTGGTGCTGTCGTATATCCAGATCCACCATTTGTAATTTCAATTTCTTGAATATCACCTTGCTCTACAAGTTGTTTATCAGTGCTACTAGTTATTGTTCCTGTTGGAGAAATGATAGGAACACCATCAACAGAAACTGCAATTGTGGTATTATCAGGAAGTCTAGTCTTTTTCTCACCAAATGAAGTTGTTTTAGGAATCTTTTTGAGATGCCTTTGAGAAGCAGGTTCTAAGTTTGTATTTGGTCCAGATGCATTGATATCACCAATACTTCCAGAAACATCTGGGAATCCACTGGAAGAAACATAAACTGCTTCATCATTTTCAAAAACTTGAGTAATACCAGCAGCAACTCTATATCCAGAAGTCAAATAAGCATTACTCATTTGACCAGCAACATTTACCTCTCTAACCTGACCATCATTACCTGGAACATTTTGTCTCCAATAAGAGTTGAGTGGGGAATCTTGACTCTTTCCAGAAAGACCCAATTCAAGAACATCGCCTTCTTTTACAAAAAGACCAGCAGATTCGATCTCAACGTCTTCAATCAAACCAGATGGTCTGAAAGATGCAAAATATCTCTCTTGGAGTGGATTTGTATCAGTGCTAGAGCAAACATATAAAATGTTTGAACCATAGATAAACTTATTCTTTGATACACCTGTAAAGGAGAATGATGTACGAATTCCATAGAATTCAGTAGCAGTCTTTTCTTTGTATGAGAATGAGATTGGATCTCCTACTGCATCGTTGATACCCTCAACATAAAACTCTCCATTGATCTCAGGAAATCCTACAGTTGAGTCAACAACAATTGATTGGTTATTTGGACCAAACGTTGTTCTACTAATTGTTTGGTTTGCGGGCAGAAAATTTCCAATAATTGATTCATTATTCAAGAAAATTCTGTAAATGGTCTCATTTCCAGATTTGATGGGAACAACCTTCTCAATAGAAGCAGTCGCTTCTTTGATAGACTCATCAAAACCATAAGTAATCTGCTTCAGCACTAAACCTGGCAGATCGTCTACAGTTACGCCAGTACTAAATTTGATCAGAGATCCTTGAATGATCGTATCTTCAGACCAAGTTGATACTGAAGATTTGAGGAGCTGTTCATTTGGATATCTGACAAGAACTTTCTCATCATTGAATGCACTTCTGAACAAGAATCCGATTGCTGGACTTGTACCCTTAGAAGTGTAAAAGTCCTTGATGTATTTCAGAATTGTTGGTACTGAAATATCAGAGTTCAGTCTTTCAATGGGAATACCAGAGAAATACTGACTTTTTAGACTTTTGAAAAGATTTGCAAGAAAAAGGTGCGAAATATTAGTAACTTTCGCTCCAGAAGCAAATGATGATGTTTCTGTAGTGATAAATTCACCATCATTCAAAAGATCACCAAGTTTTACTCTACCAGAAGATGCTCTTTTTGCTTGAGTTACTAATCCAGTTGTACTGATGCTTTTATATTGTACTACTTCTCTATTAGTTCCATCATCAATCAGAAGAAGACCCTCTTTTGGGAATCTCTTGTAAATTGGTTGACCATCCGAGTCTGAATTTATGCCAAGTTGAATATCAGTGTCATTTGATGCAAGATTTGCACCCAAAGTTGTCTCAAGGATCAGACCATCTCTGTAAAAGTCCGAATCTTGATAACTTTGGATTTTTCTCAGAATATTAGAAGAAAAACCATCTACCTCTTGTGATTTGTAGTATTCCTTGAAGAAATCTACAAATACTGGATACTCCTGTCTGAAAAAGTCAGGTAACTGACTATCGACTAACTGAGAAATATTGATCATTCGTTTACGACTCCGCTAATACCTGAAGGTTACCTTTTTGTAGTGACAGAAAAACTTCTCTTTGGGCAAAAATGTCTGGTTGGGCAGGTCTTGCCGTTACTTTTACAATAGATCCTGACTCACTGGTATCTGTAATGACAATAGAATTCTTTTGACCTAAAAGAATCTCACCTTTGGAGTAATCTACAGTTCCAATTGGATCTCCAAGATATGTCTTGATCGAATTGTTCAAGTAATATGCTCTTACATTTTTGATTGTCCTGTTACTATTTACATAGTCACCAGAAAAGTCATCTTCAAGGAAAAATGTTTGAGTATAACCTTGTAATTTGAATCCAGTCGAAGTTATAACAGGAGCATCAGTATCTACAATGAATGGATTTACATAACAAAGTTCATATGATGCTTTTGTATTCAAAATCGCTTTCAAATCTTTTCTCATCGTAACAGAAGTTACGTTTCTGCTGATTGAAGAATCAGCGTCATCAATAACACCAACCAATTTACTGAATTTCAGTTTTCCACCAAATTTGTTCAACGCTGTTGATGCTTCATACAAGTCAATTGCACTTTCTACCAAACTTCTGATTTCTGACGCAGTTTTTGTAGTGGTCTGGGCGTTATAGTAAATTGTGCTGTTTACTACAGGGTACAATACCGATGGGTCAACAATATCAGTAGAAAGTGATGCTACTTTATATTGTCTCAGTTTTTGAGTAATAAATGTTTTCGTACTAGCAGACAAAATTTCACCAGATTTTGGTCTAACCACAATCTTCACTCTTCCATATTCTGGAGGACTTGCCTCTTCGCCACCATAAGCAAAAATGTCGTCTACATTTGGATAAACTAATCGAACAATTGTGGCATAGTCTGCAACTGTTACTGCTCTATTTTGTGTTGCATAAAATCTTGGTGCCTGAAACTTGATTGAGTCAATAGTTTCTGGTTGAGCACCACCTTCAGTTGTAGGTGCATTAGCAATAGTGACTGTTTGAGAACTTGGAGTTACTAACAAATTATTTACAGCATTTCCAGAGAAGATGAAGTTGCTATTGCCCTGAATGCCGTTTGCATCTGCTCCACTCGAAACAATGTATGTAACTACAATTCTTGAACCGTTAGCAAGTTTCTCACCAATAACACCATCACCAAAAACAATCTCATATCTTTCATCCTCAATTTCTTGGACAAAGTATACTTTACTTTCAGAGGTGATTTGGGTAATATTTACCCCTCTTGTGTATACAGTCTGTTCTGTTGACTGCGAATTTGGTTGAATTTTTACAATCAAGGTATCAAGGTCAATTCCAGTATTTGGAATAATGAACCTTTGGTCAAGATTTGAATAATCTACATCAAATGTCGTAGAAATGTATGTACCTTCATATAGTCTTACTCCAGTAAATGCTGAAGTTCCTCCCAATCCAGGACTCTGTGGATTGATGTAAACAATTGGAGAAACAATATCAACTGGCGTTGACAAAGAGTAAGTTACTTTGTCTTTGACTGCATTGAAAACCGTTCCTGCTTTGATTGTGATCGAACCAGGAGCACTACCGATCAAACCAGCAAAAGTTGCAAATACATTGAAATTGAAGAGAGCACTAGAAGACTTTGCAGATCTTGGAAGGTAACCAAGATTTTTTGCATGTAGAACAACATTGTCTCTCAGGATGGAAGAATCCAGAAAAGACTCATTCGCGACCATATTGGCAACGAATGATTGGTAATGAGTGTTATATGCAAGAAGATCTACGATATTTGAAAGGGCAGAACCTTCAAAATCATAGTCGGTAAAGTCTGTATTATTTCTGAGATAATCTTTCAATAAAGATTTGATATTCTCAAAATCTAATTCGGTAAGTTTAGTGTTTGCCATTATTACCTAGTGCTCTCTAAGTAGAATTCGATTTCTTGAGGGTTCGGTTGACCAATAATTTCAAATTCGATAAAAACATCGAATCGATTATTGTCTGGATCAGGGTTTACTCTGACCCTGTTCAAAATAACTCGCTTCTCATATGTTTTGATAGTTCTAGAAATCTCTTGAGAGATTCTAGCTGCTGTACCAAAATCTAGGTTTTCAAAAAGCAGTTTTCTAATTCCTGTACCAAGATTTGGTTGAAAGGGTCTCTCACCAGGAGTGGTAAGAATTAGATGCTTTACAGCAGCTTTTATCGCTTGCTCATTTTTCTTAATGAGCACATCACTAGTCTTGGGATGCTTCCCAAAACTAAATGCTAAGTCTTTGAATGATCTTGACAGTATGATAGGTTGCGCCATGAGGCACTATACAAAGTCGGATTATATTTATTTAGTTTACTATTCAGACCATCTTTCTACGAAATCATCAAATCCACCCTGTCCACCACATGGTCTAGAGAGTCTATCCTCTGGTGGACGAGCAGCTGCTCGCTTTTTGTTCTGTTCATGAATTTTCAACCACTTTTCTGACTCAACTTCAGTGATTAGAGTCATTCCAGACTCCATGAAGGTCTCGCCTTTGTCTACAGAACCATCTAAATGCTGTGGATGTGACATTTTTACTCCTGATTTGGTGAATCAGAACTTTTTTCGGGGTTGCTATCCCGTTCTTTTGCCGTTTTCCAGAAATATTCGTCCTCGCGACCCATTCCAAGACGGTCAAAACCGTTTTCAACCGAGTAATATTGGGTTGAAACCTTGAAATCGGGCATTTTGGGGTCTTCTGGAGTCAAACTATTATCAAAAATGCGTAATCTGTTGTTTGGATACAGCGCATATTGACCATTTTCAAGTTCAATTAGGTTATGTGACTTGTGTTCAGCGGGATTTTCGCTTGTTGCATAGTCAACCACGTCTGGATCTTGGTGATAATTGTCCAAAGTGCATACATAAGTGCCTTTTTGGATTCCATAATCCCGTGTGTAGCACTCAAAATCCATTGAACCAATGAATTGTTTGGTAACAGAGACTACACCATAATCCATACAGTTCCAAAATTGAAGATTTGGAAGGTTCATGTCTGGATCTGGAGTTACAGGTTCGGACAGAAAGGCACTAATTGGCAGTTTGTCATACATTGCGGCATATTCTGGTAAATATGTCTCAAAATAAAAAGCGCGTCCAGGCATCGACTTAGCCGACACCCAAACGCCTTTGACAAACTCACCATGTCCAAACTGGTGATCAGTAAGATATTCTTTACGAACCCAAACTTCTACTGATGGTAGGTTAGTAATTAGACAACTCATCTCACAAGGGTTTCTTTTATTTATCCCCTGCCTTGACCTCGATTGCGCTTACGAGCAGCATTACGACTTGTAGAAGCATATTTGGTGTGCTTTCCCGATCCCTGACGAGTTTTCTTGGGAGGACCAGGCTGCCATTCAGATTTCAGAAAAGATTTGACTTTTGCCATTAGATCAAATTGATTACGGATTCATTATAAAGCATGGAGAGAGTCGTGTCAACCCTCTCTGCTGATATCGAAGGAGTTACACATGTCTCCATTTGGAGAAGACTGTGTTCCAGGAGTGCTGCCATTAGCTGCCCAACCATAAGCAGAAGGTGATCTGTATGTACCTGGGATGTATTTGTATGCTCCAATTGTTGCTGTACCATTAGATATGATAGAACTGTTTCCATCATAAATGACCTGACCTGCCCAAAGGATGACAAGTTGACGTACACCTGATGTTGGTCTGGTCTGTGTGCCACCAGATCTTGTGTACCAACCATAGTCAGGTCTATTGGACATAGTAACTGGATATTCTGGAATACCTGCTAGCGCGGTGAATGGTCCTTCAACTGCAGACTCAATAACAATTCTAGAATTTGGATTGCCCCCAGATCCTTGATTATCGTCCTGATTGGCAGATGAAACTCCAGTAACGCCAGAAATGATAGTAGAGTGAATATAACCTGATCCACCGCCACCACCAGATGCATCACGGGTGGAGTTACCATTATCGTTACCGCCGCCGCCTCCGCCGCCGCCGTACCATCCACCTCCACCTCCACCGCCGCCACCAGCGTTGGGGTATCCATTCTGCTGACCATCGCCACCACGACCACCTTGTAGTCCACTACCAGCACTACCACCAGCACTGCCGCCGTTACCGCCAGAGGACTGAGTACCAGCACCACCTCCAGTAGATCCAATTTGGGTGTCACTGGAAGTTGTACCTCCACCGCCACTCTGACCGCCTCCAGTGCCGCCTGCAGACGATCCATGACCAAATCCAGTACCACCAGCACCACCAGCGATCATAAGGGCATTAGACTGCGATGCAGAGGTTCCTGTGAAGAGACCTGCATATCCACCACCCTTACTGCCACTAACCCATCCATATGATGTACCAGCATCGCCACCACCAGTGTCAACTTGTGCTAGATAATTTTGGTTTTGTACAAAGTCATAAGAACCTGTTGAATAACCTGCTCTGACATTGTTTCTACCTTCGCCCCACATCCAAATACGACGAGTTTGATTTTGATAAGGAATCAAAGTGAAATTTCTTGTACTGAAACTATGGGCATCGATAATCAATGGACCATGAACACCAAAGATCCAGTTGTTGACACTTTGGTTCGTAACCGTTGATGTAACAGCAGGAGAAACATACATGTCATAATCATAAGTAATGATCGTTGCAATCTCAGAGAACACAGGTGCTGCTGCATTGACATTAGTAATCTTACAACGATAAGAGTCACCACTGTCTGTTGCTGAATTCAATGCACCTGTTGTATATGTCGCAGAATTAGCACCAGAAATATCATTGAAGATTTGTTCATTCAGTTCTCGTTTCTGCCACTGGTAAACTAATGTACCAGGGACATCTAGCGTTGCTGTGACATTGAATGTTGCTGTAGATCCATTGACACCTGTAACGTCATTAGGATTGACTGTAATCGTGATGTTTGCAGGTGTGACAGTCAGAGTTGCTGTATTTGATATTTTTTCTTGGTTGTATATTGAACTAATCTTACAACGGAATACTCTACCGTCATCATCAACGTAAGACGTGTTTGCAATCACCAGAGACGTTCCTGTCTCTCCTTGCATGTCTACAAACGTGTTGAATTGGTTTCTTTCCTGCCATTGATAAGAAATTGCTGATCCATCGCTAATTGTTGCTACGACATTGAATGTAGCAGTATTTGTTGCCTGAACTGTGACATCAGCAGGATTTGCTGTTGCAGGATTGAATTCCATGACTGCCCATGTACCAATCTCAGTATCAAAACGAAGTTCCTCACTCCATTCAGTAACAAGACATTCAGTCAATGAAAATACAAACTTACCACTATGCTTCGGTGGTTTTGTAATCGTAAAGGTTCTTGCGGTTAGATCTACAGTTCTAACCAATACATCGTCATCAAATGCTGCACCACCCACAAACCCTTGGAGAGTTCGTAGATAGTCGATTCTCATGCCTGGTTCAATATCAAAGATTAGTTCTCTACCATATGTAATGACATCGCCCGTTACAGGATCTTGATAACCTAAGAGATTAACGGTTGTAGACGACTTGTCAACAATTGCAACTATTTCTACTTTCTTTGCGTTTGGAGCATCGACATTAGTGTGATACTTCGCATGTACCCAATAATCTCTGTTTTGCTCCAGAACGTCCTCTACATTAAAAGAGAGCTTCTTGCGATGCTCAACACTTACGTCCTGGTAATAAACAACATCAGGAGGATTATTATTCCTCCCGAACATAAAAGTCTTTGAGATCTCCCAAGAGGTCGCTATATGGTTCTTCTCAGTAACTCCCTCAAGCTCAGTGATATTCAGATCTTCTGGGAGGTCAAACTTATATGGCGTCTTCGACATTATCCAATTTCTAATGTAGGTCCAGAAGGTCTCTTCACAAATGCAGGTGCGCCACCAGCAAAACAGTTAGCGGATCCCTTGGCTACTGCAGTACATGTAGCATCACTCACACGACCCCCACCGACACCATTGACAATGACTGTCCGAGATCCGATAGTAATCGGTGCAGCGTGTGTCGGACAGGGACTGCCAGGAAGTAGGTGAGCAGTATTATTGTCCCCTTGCCTACTCCATGGAATATTATTTACAAACACATCAGGAGACCCCTTTGCTCTGACCATACCAGAACAATGGGGAATATCTGCATCTCCAATTCGAGTGATTGGTACTGATCCTGCCATTATGCCTCCTTGAGTTCAAATGGATCGTATCCTTCTCTACCACGACCCGTATTATATTTAGTTTGCCTCTTTACAGGATCAGTTTGCTTTTCTACTAATGTACGACACAATGTAGGATTTCTCAGAGGATTATTCTCTACCTTATGTGTCAATGTATGTGTCTCTACAACAGGTACACCATCCAATACTAAGTTCACAACAATCGTATATGTCAATGTTACAAACTGTGTGGGATCAGGACGAAACTCTGTTAGATGATCATAATGCCCACCATCAGGTAATCTCTTTGGAAAATCAGGAGACAGCAGCATATCAGTCAAACCATCTTCGTTTGGTGATGTGTTTTGCTCTAACTTCTGCTGCTGATCTTCTCCATATCCATCATCCTGTAACCACTGTACACGATCACATGGGAAAAGAATCTTTGTATATGCACCACTAAACGTGCCAGTCAAAGTTGTAACCCCTGGTCCTCCTGTCATAACTGGATACGTAACACCAGAAATAGTCTCCTTGGCAAATTCACCAGTCACTGCTGAAGTTACAGTGTCTGTACCACTTGGAATATCCATCGGTGCTGCAAGATATTTCAAAGAAATACTTGTCCATGGAGTACAATCCGATGGTTGTCCTGATCCTGGTGTCCTTGTGACAGTCTGGACATTATCACTGACTTGTACTCTCCAACTCGCAATATAATCGTCGAGTGAATTGTTGTTTAGTCCAGGAGGATATGGAGGTGCCAGAGAGACAGTCAGTGTGTCTGTCCAGTCATCCAGCATCCTCACCATCAGGAGTTCTGTCTTGTCTAATACTGATGCCATGTCTTACAGTGGTTGGGTGAGAAAACGTCTTTTGCCACTCTCTTCGATAAGCTCAACGTGAATTGTGTCGGGGTCTGGATCTCCTGTCTCATGGAAACGATCTGCCATATCAGCAAGGATATCCAGCATCTCCTCCTCGGAGACTTCTTTGTGAATCTTTCTGTCCCGACAATAGATGTCGTATTTGTCCGTCATAGTCTTTTGAGCGACCTTAGTATCTATTATACCACGGAAAATTTTTTTTATATAGGGGGACCCTGAATAAAACTTTGAGTTTCGATAGGACTCGCGTTTTCAAAGTTTTGTAGGTTAGAGGGACCCATTGTTTTTATATCCGCGCTATTTAACATTTAAGGGGCATACATTCAACACTGTTATAACACGAATTCTAAAAGTAAAAAAAAGGCAGATCAGAAATCTGCCAAATCACGAAACCATTTCTCACCCTTACTACCTTGCAACCAATACAACTCTTGCCCTCCATCTTTGCCAGCATGTTGACGCTTACTGTCCTGACCTAAGACATACTCACGAAGGTCATCTTTAGTCGCCCACCATACACTTATGTCGTTGGGGTTGATACCTACAAAGATGATACGTTCGTAGTCTTGATCACGAATTTGTTGCCACGTAAAGTTGTTAAGTTCTTCGTTCCACGTAGTGGATACTTTGATCTCAGTTTTGTGGTTGGAGATGATGCGGTCGTGATCAGAATTCTCAGGACGTGTTACTTTGTGTCCCAGAGTTTCCATCAGTTGCTGGACAAGTTTTTCGCCCTGGGCACCCTTACTCTTCGGAGAGGGGATGTTACGAAAGGACTGAAATTTGCTGCCTTCCCAGATGCTTTGCTTGCTGCTTTCCCACTTCTCATAAATGGGCAGAGATTCAACGGTGGAGGTGTAATCCATGTTTCGTTAGGTAGGGTGAAACGTTAGGGACGAAAGGTAATAAAAAAGAGGGGGGAAATCCCCTCAGGCAAAGACGTAACCATTTTGGAAATCTTCTACGTTGAAGACTTTACCAGTGACGGGAGATTGACCGACAAACTTACGAACGAACCACTGAAAATTCTCCTGAAAGACACCTTCGCCAGCGATGCAAAATTCGGAGCAAAGTGCATTGAGGCGGGATTTTGTGGTGTTAGTCTGCCAACCACCGTCAAAAATGGTCATGTCGTTGTCACTGACCTCAGCGATTTTGTTGCCGTGGAGATACACGGTAGAGACGCCAGATTCAGAGTCAAAGGTAACAGCGGTGTTAGCAGATTGCCAGTTGGAGTTAGACTGAACTGCGGCACACATTTGCTGTTCGATCTTACGCATGAGAGAAACGGTTAGAAGGTCGTTTGTTGTGTGGTGGGGTGCTGTCCCCTCCACTCCTATAAGATACACGATTTTGGGGTGCTGTGCCACAAAAGTGGACACCTTGCCGACCGTCACACGACTTCTTTATGCTTAGCGTTGTTGAAGTTAGCATTAGCGAAGACGGGACGATCTACCAACTTAAGCATCATCTCATCATTGGAAATCACGAATCCTTCGGTGATATCAGACTGGGGACAATCGCGAACGATGAAGAACTCATTGAGAAGATCTTCTTTCATTTCAATCACCATCTGATAAAGATTCACCAGATAAACATCACCCAACACGTCAAACAAGTTGCTATCAGTCAGGGGGATTTCTTCACGAATCATTGCATTGATTTTCTTTTTTGCTTCGGTTGCTTCCTTAGCAGTCATGAATTGCACCTTATCGGTATCAATTGCAGGACGGGGAGTTTCAATACTCCACCAGTCAACAGTTGGGAAGACAAACTTACAGTAACTGGTATCAGTGATGATATACTTCATCGGGGCAGCAATTGCCTCACGAAGATCATTCTCAGCAGTGTAAACTGTATGAGGGGCAATGATAATTTCCTGGGAAATTACTTCAGGAAATTTGTAAGTGATCGTGTTGGGATTATAAGTATCGCTACCGCCAAAACCAATAAAGTCGCCTTGCACGATAGCATCGATGCGAGGAAGATAATCAAAGCAAGCGTGAAGAATAGACGCAACTTCACCTTTATGGTTTTGGTCAATTTCTTCATGGGAATGATTGATTTTGATCAGTTTTTTGTTGAAGACTGACTTCGTACCCACGAAGAAATCGCCAGTAGCAGGATCATTGCCCCAGACAATAGCAGGACTTCCATCAATTTTTACCGATGCAGAATTGAAGTTGTAGAGACAATCAATGGCACGAAGATCGCCAGTCAGGATAAGATCTTCGGGGTGTTCGATGTGGAGGTTTTTTGTCATGCTGTAAGTATGGCAGGGATTGGGGCAAAAATCAAGTGGGGTTGTGCCACTTATCCAACTGGTTCTTTCTCTTCACTTTCCTGCAATTCTTCGATATCATCGGGGATATCAAAGATTTCGCCAGGCATGTCTTGAATTTCTTCCCACATAATCACTGGTCAGCAAACATTCCAAAGTGAGCATCAACAACGAAGTCGATAACTTCGTCCGTTGCGTTAACATCGTGACGGTCACAAAACCAATCGACTGACATCTCAGCAGATGCCATTGTGTCAAACATAAAATCCTGCAAATCTTGCAGGGTTTGGGGATTGGAGAGAAGTGTTTTGTTCATGTGTACACATTACACCATCTGGGGGGCAGTGCCAAAAATGTGTGCCACTTCGCCAACTGACCCCAGGCGGCTGACCAGTTTGTGTTAAGAACTCACGAAGTCAGATAGTGTCACTTTCCTCCAGCAATTCTGGATAATACTCTTCAACTTCTTCGATCAACTCACTAACAGTATATTTGTCCAGATGATCATTCAGGTTATCTTTCACGAATGCCCACAAGTCCTGGTGATCCATTCCATCGATGATTCTCTCAACGTAAATATCCTGCAGAGAATCACGATCAATGATACGATCTGCCATGAATGAACTCCTTTGATTTGATACAATAATACCCCACCAGGAGCGCCTGTGGGGTACTTGTGTGACACTTTAGGTAGTGTCACCCTCTGAGGGCATCATTTGCTGCTTTTACTGCATCATAAAGACCTTCCATTTCTTCATCTTCTTTGAGAGCATTTAGATCTACTTCTCTCAAATATGGTTCATGTTCGATGATACCTTCGGCACCAATTGGATATGATTTCAGTACATCATCTTCCAAGAATAATGCCAAGTTATAATCCCAAAGGCACTCATATTCGCGTCCTTCAGTAACAGGCAATGATTGTTCGATTTCAGGCATTGTTATACGTAATGTGTGTACATGTCATGTATTTATGATGCACATGTGTACTAGACACGTACTCGCACGTACCCACACATGTACACACATATTATACACGAATCTCGTACATATGTCTAGTACACATGTGCATCTAGATGTGCGTATATGTGCATATATCTAGACTAGATTATAGAAGCTAGTAGAGAATCTAGTAGAGTCTAGTAGAGATTATAGACGCACATATCTAGACTAGATTATAAGTCTAGTAGAGATATTATAGATGAATCTCGACTATATGTCAAGTATAGACTAGATTATATGTGCGAATCTAGACTAGAAATTTATGGAGGGTCTCGACTAGATTTTGTGGGGGGTGTTGACAAAACCGCCGAGTGGTGATAGACTGCTCGCTTAGATGACTACAAGGGAGCACATTTACCAAGTTTTCAACACATTCCACAGAGTTATCCACAGGTTTATAACATGTTTTCAACAACCTTGTGGAAAACTATAAACAACACAAACCTATTTTTTTATACATTTATTAGTTTTCCGCATATAACTAATAAGACAACATTACACACATTTTTGACTCATGAATGAACGTTGGTTACAAGAAGAGATGGCAGACATTGACCGTTTCATTGATGAATGTTATACTAATGACATTGTTTGGGAAGAAGAAGTGGGTCCAATGATTACATTCGATTCACTTGTTGGTAAGTTTACATTCTTCTGGGAAGGTAGAGTCAAGTATTTTGATTCACATGAAACAGCAGAAGATTGGATCAAACTAAACAATGCTCGTCGTATTCAAGAACGTAAAAAGGAGATCAACCAATGAAAGATCAGTATGTCATCGCAGATGGTGAAAGTAAGAGAGACAAATGGAATCGTGGATTAGATCTATTCATTGAGTCTGTATTGAAACCAGATCCTGCATTACGTCAATGTGCTCATAATCAGAAATGTTTTCATGAATTGATGGATGTAAGGAATGATATACTTGAATACTTGAAGACAAAGCGTTGGGAATAAGGCATAAAAAAAGGACCTCTAGGGGTCCTTTTGTTTTGGTTGTTCTTCACCTGGGACACAATAACAGAATCCCTCCATGATCAAATAGTCGGCAGTCTTTCTCATTTGTTCTGATAGGTGATGTATCTTATCAGTGTCAATGAGATATTGAAACAGTTCTACCAGATCGTTTTCATCGGTGATACCATCATTGACGTATAATGACAGTAGTTCTTCATACTTCTTCAGCATTAGTGAGTTTGAAATACAACGTGGACATTGCATCATCTACTTCATCATCTAAGTGCGACATTTCTTTGATAGTCTCCCTCAACAAACGTAATGCTTGAATTGCGGTATCGACTTCTTTTTCTTTCAGTTCAAGTGTGAATGTTTTCATTTTTATTTAGAGACAATTTTGACTTTTGATTGGTCCCATGGATATGCAATAACTCTTACCATGGATGGGTACAATGCAATCGTAATATATAGCGAATCAACAAATGCGATTTGTCCTCTCATTCCATCATATTCGACTTCTGTTCCTTCGATCCATTGATCATTCATGAGTAGTCCTCAAATAAGAAAAATGGGGAGGGAGACTAATCCCTACCCCGTCTACACATATATGGAATATAATACGTCCTCTTACCAGATTGGGATCATCCAACTGTTACCGAATTGATCATGATTGAGAATCAGAATCAAGTGGTGGCGGTGACTTTTTTGAATCACCTTTACTAATTATATACTCATAAATCGGATCTGTCAAGTCAGTTGGATCATAATCATAATACTTTACAACCTCTTTATACAGTGAATGTGAATACTCAATCATCAAACAATCTCCGTCCATTTCTTATGATTTGCTTTGGTAATCCGCCCGTCCTCTAACAAGTTATCACACACATTACAGAAGACCATGAACTTTTGAGTGCGATCCAAAGTATCAATGTCTGCACTCTCTGCAATCACATCGAGGATCATTTTCTTGGAGTGAATCATCTGACTGAGAATAGGAAAGGATGCGGTCATGAATTTAGAAGGAACACTGCCCATCAAGTTTATACAATGTCACCAGTGCAATGATGAATTGTAAGATGGGCAGAATGAACTGAATACGTTGTCTCATTTCATATACAGATAACCACCTGCCCAATCAGCATTTTCCAACAACCATTCACGATCACTGATGATACAAAGGTTGAAACGTACACCTTTGGCAGGAGCTTTGAATGATGCTGCTTTATACACTTCACCAGTCTTCTTATCAACAAAGGCATGAACACTGCGGGATCCACCACCAGTCTCCATGATGATCTTGTGATACTTACGTCCACTCTCAATGTAGAACTTGTAGTCATCACTGCGACGATTGTTCTTGCCCTTGAAGTTATCAAGCAGCGCATCACACAGCATCAGTGTGTACTTACGCACGTTCAATTCAATCGTGTTCCGTGCATCAGCAGTAGCACAAAACTCAGAAAAGGATTGACTGGTGGGGTTTGGAAGACTGATCATGGTGTCCGTTGCGTTGATGAACTTATTATAGGGCATGGAGTGGGTCAGGGAAGCAGTGATGTGCCACTTCCCTGACTGACCTCAGACTGCCAGTGCTCCGTTCGGAATTGCTACCTTGGCAGGTGCATCATCATATTGATTCTTGAAACACACCCATTCTTGACCCTTGGTATACACATAAGCAAATTCTTCCATATCATTCAGATACTCAATCAGATTAGAATCAAGACGGGGCGGACAATCTTCACCACGTTGAGCATAATACTGAGGACCATACTCTTCTGCTTCTTTCTGTTCAGTTACATATGCTGCCAGTTGTTTACCAGTCCAACGGTCTTTTGTCCAGCAGCAGGACATATCACCACCATCAATCAGATCTGCTACTTTCTCCTTCGTATTGTAGTGCGTGTTGAGAATCCGACCCAACCACTCAGGATAACCATCCCAGTGATGATAAACAGAAAGAATAGAGTCATCTGCCAGTTGAATACCGATGCGTGAACGAGTTGCCATTGTTGTGAAAAGAAAGGGGAACTGGAGAAAGAAGTTGTCCGTATCAGTAGTGTGATTCGGAAGTATCAAGTTTGTCGGACCATTCAGCGATGGCATTGTAGCACTTGCTATAGTCTACGAAGTCTGGACCGTGGTTGAGAAGAAAGTCAAAGGCGTACCGCAGACGGTTCTCA
>MDTC01124262.1_pt1 | contig 26850 bp, 9 predicted proteins | sample 811181 | NCBI WGS metagenome assembly MDTC01 (sample SAMN05326644, study PRJNA326480) | marine metagenome | isolation source: seawater | place: Pacific Ocean: North | collected 2011
CCTGGATTTGGCGAAGCAGATTGGGGAGGTTGCGGTTTCTCGCAATCATCAATTCGACGTGATGGATCTGTGTGGCCTCGAACTACCAATGTACACGCCAGAAAACGAAAAACGCCTCACTAACATAGATCAAATCGACCGGTGTATGGAGCGTATTCTGGCATGCGATGGTTTGGTAGTATGTGCGCCTGAGTACAACGGTTCAGTACCCCCAGTATTAGGTAATCTAATCGCGTGGGTTTCGGTTCAATCGACCAATTTCCGGCTGTTGTTTAACAAACGAACCGTCGGGTTAGCAACCGTTAGCGGGGGTGGGGGGCACCATGCAATCTTGAGTATGCGGGTGCAATTTTCTCATCTCGGTTCCAATGTTTTGGGCCGTTCCATTGTGATTAACAAAACAAAGCCACTTAAGATAGATTCAATCGTTGAGATGGTAAAGGGAGTATTGGAATGACGGCACTACGAACACTACGAATGACTTCACCAACCCATACCGTACTTGAAGGAGGCGGCTTCCCAGTACGTCGTCCAACTTCGATGGGTTCACTGATGAGCCCTTTTCTTCTTCTCGACGAAATGGGCCCAGTCGAATGGGGTCCGGGAGAAGCAATCGGGGCTCCGGCCCATCCGCATCGAGGATTTGAGACCGTGACTTACATGCTCAAAGGCGCTATGCAACATCAAGACAGTGCTGGAAACAGTGGTGACCTCAATCCAGGTGACGTCCAATGGATGACGGCAGGAAGAGGAATCATCCACTCTGAGCTTCCACAAGATGACTTTCTCAAAGCAGGTGGAACCACCCACGGGTTCCAAGTATGGGTAAATCTGCCCGCACGGCACAAAATGATGCCTCCTCGATACCAAGATATTGCCGCTGAAACGATTCCTAAAGCGCAATCTGAGGATGGAAAAGTATGGGCGAATGTCATCGCTGGATCCACTCTCGGTGTTGAAGCGGTTATCGATACCGTAATTCCAATCACTTACATTCACATGAAAATCAAGAAAGGCGGCGCTCATCGACAAAACATTGATACTGGTTTGAATGCCATGATCTATGTCTTTGGTGGAACGGTTCACCTCTCCGGAAAGCCAGTACGCGACGGTCAATTGGGTTTGATGAACGATGGTTCAGAAGTGCTGTTTGAAGCCAAGAAGGAAGATGCCGAATTTCTACTCCTTGCTGGACCCGATATCAATGAACCAATCGCTCGATATGGACCGTTTGTGATGAACACCCGTGAAGAAATTCAACAAGCACTGCGTGATTACCAAAACGGCACATTAGCGTGAGTCTTTGTGGCTGCAGCAGGTAAAATGTGGCGAGTAAAAGCTGCACTGAAAGGCATTGGTGCTCGTGCCGGGATTCGAACCCGGGTCGGCGGGATGAAAACCCACTATGATGGACCTAGCTACACCACACGAGCGACAGGCATTCCACCGACCACCCCTTGATAATGATTCGCTCGCACGCTGGCGCAATAATCGAGGGTTCTTTTTGTTCAAGCTTCTTGAGCGTCGGATTCCTTCTCAATTGATTGCCACCATTTCAGTGCATACCAAGCCGGAATACAAGCTGCAATCATCAGCAGTGCCAACAGAATTTCGTTGTTGAGAAACCAATTGAGAGCATCGATTGCACTGTTTCCGTAGATACCGATTAACAGTGCTTCTAAGCCAAACCGAAGCCCACGACCCATTAGACCAGCGATGATGAACGGTTTTTTTTCCATCTCACCCATTCCAGCAACCCATCCAAACACTTTGTACGGGATTGGAGATACGGCAGCGATGAAGATTCCAAATGTTCCGTATTTGAGCGTAAGTGCCTCGAGTTTTTCGATGTGAGCAGGTTTGGAAAAGCGGGTAAGCAGCGTTTTACCCCAGTGTTTTCCAACCCAATATCCAATGATTGAACCAGCAACTGAAGCCAAAGTAACCGTTAGCCACAACCACACTACCAGCGGCGTATTCCCAATTGAGTCTGCAAGCATGGGAATGTAGAGTAAATCAGGCGGAATCGGTTGTATAATTGACTCAGTGAATGACAGTATGGCAAGGCTTGCCGGCCCGAAGATGTCGAAAAAATCGAGAATCGACTCTTTCCACGACATGCATCGTGCTTCAATATCTTGGTCATGAAGGTGTGGGTTTGCGGTGAGTTCAAAGGGGGCATTCTGCGGTACTCACCTCGATGCGGGTTCTTGACACGGCGGCACTGTTGCATTGGCCGGTCGAACAAATCACCGGAAACATCTGTTCTCAAAGCCAGCAGGCAGAACTCGAACGGGTGAGTCCACAGCGATGGATGTTGATTCAATCGATTGACATCGAGTGGCGAGATGTGCCGCCTGCTTGGCTATCATTGGCCAGTGAGGCAGCAGTTGTGAGTGGTGACCTTCCGCGCTTATCGGATGTCGATATCGATGTATTGGCGCTCGCACTCGGGATGCAATGTCCTTTGGTTACCGATGATTACCGTCTCCAAAATGTGATGAAGTCAGTTGATCAAGTGACGCACACTGTCGGTGCTGCAGGTGCCAAACAGGTGTGGAAATGGGAACTTAAGTGCACGGGGTGTAGGGCTACCAGCGAGGTGCCCAAGAACGTGAACCGTTCTCGTGGGGGCGATGTAGGTGATTGCGACCGATGCGGTTCGCCACTGAAACTCAAGCGGAGAAAGTGATTACTCTTCACCGCTGGAAGCCATCGCTTCCAATGCTACAATCTTGCGTTCAAGTTCCTCTGGTTCCATACCTTCAGGGTTGAGGCCGACCGCTTTTGCTCACTCTGCTCGAAGTTGTTCTGGTGTGCGACCACCCGCTTCCAAATCCGCAGTTGTGCGTGAGAGGTCGCCGAGTTGCGTTGTTTCTGTCAGACCCTTCTGGAATTCACCTTTCGAGCGACCCAGTGCATTAGCCATTTTTGGCAAACGTTCTGCGCCAAATAAAACAAAGAATATTCCGACCAACACAGTGATTTCCAATGGACCCATTCCACCAATCATACGCCTTCCTCAATTGGTGGTGGTGGCTGTTAGTGTTGAAGTCTTCGGCGAAAATCAACCATTTTTGTTCATCCACCGGATACCGGAGGGAGAAGAGCGAGTTCGTCGGTGTTGGACAACTGGTGTGTATATTCACACTGCTGTCCATTGACTGCAACCATGAGGGCACCTGATCGATGAGCTTCAATGCCGAGATGAGTCAACACATCATTAACGGTTGATGATACGGCAATGTCGATTTCTGATTTCCTCCACCCGAGGCGTTCGGCCAGAGGGCCAAAGGCAAGAACGACCAACTTCATGCGATTGTTCTCTTCCACGGACATGCTTCCAAGCGGTAGTTTATCAACGCACTCAGTCGTCCTCAAGGCATGAGCCCGGTCATGAAAGCGAGTGGTGTATGGAAACTCTATCCCTCTGGAGAATCAACCGTTCAAGCAGTTCGTGGTGTTGATGTCAGTATCGATGTTGGAGAAATGGTGGCCATCATGGGGCCTTCAGGGTGTGGTAAGACTACGCTTCTAAACATCCTATCGGGTATTGATGAGCCGAATTCGGGTGAAGTTTTTGTTAACGGCAAGCCGTTATTTGGCATCACGGATGATGAACGAACCAACATGCGCAGTGAGCATTTGGGTTTTATTTTCCAAGATTTCAATCTTCTTCCCGTACTTTCAGCGTGCGAAAATGTCGAACTTCCGCTGCTCTTGCTTGGATACTCCGCTTCACAGGCTCGTAGTGGTGCCTTGGACGCCTTGGATTCTGTCGGTCTAGGGGACAGAGCCGAACATCGTCCTTCCGAATTGTCAGGTGGACAACAGCAACGCGTGGCTGTCGCTCGAGCGCTAGTGCACAAGCCAAGCGTGATTTTGTGCGATGAACCAACGGGGAACCTTGATTCAGCAACTTCGAATGAAATCCTTTCACTGCTCAAGCAGTTGAACAAAGAGCATTCAACGACTTTCCTCATCGTAACCCACGATTCGACCATCGCTTCGCATTGCTCACGCACGCTTCGAATGTCCGATGGATTAATTGTTGAAGATTCAATTCATACTGAGGAGGAGTGAATCTGCTTCTTCCTCTCGCCGTTCTCTTCGTGATGATTGTCCTGTTTTCTGGACTTTCGACATGGATGATCGGGCGTAGGAAGCAACTTAGCGTGGTTACACTATCCCTCCTCGTTTTCGCACCAGTTGTTGACGGAGTACTTGCGTATATCCTACTCGACTGGCTCAGCGTTGGCGGTATTACACTGTTTGGGGGTGCACTTGCATTTGGTATCATCAGCCACGTGTTTTTACAACCAATGCTGGTACCTCAGAGACTCATTGTTTGGCGGCTTGCAAAGCAAAATATTCTGCGTCGTAAGCGACAGGCTGCACTGCTGATGCTTGGTTTAATCATCGCTTCTTCAATAATCACCTCATCGATGATTGTTGGTGACTCCCTCGATGCTACTGTACTGCACGAAGTTGAAGGTTCCTGGGGTGAAACCGATATCACCGTTTCAGGATTCGACATGGCGATTGGACAACGTTCGGTGCTGAACGAATCAATTGCCCACGGCATGTGGGATTCGATTCAAAACGACCCCGAATTGTTGTCAACCATTCGTGGCCAGCAACAAGGCCTGATTGCTTCTGCGAGCCTCTCAACCGGGTATTCTTCGGTCACCAGCGTCACGTGGATGGCCATGAACAGTACAATTGACGCTGAAGCAATGTGGCCGATGATCGGGTCGAAGAGCGATGGAATCCGTTATGCAGACCTGTACCAAGCCAACCTGTTTTCTCAAACGCCTCACATTGCGATTAATCAAGTGTTGGCTGACGAACTTGATGTCAACGTCGACGATGTTCTGAATGTGACATGGTACGTCACTGAAGACGGGTCGCGGGTTCGTACACAAGCGGCTATGACGGTCTTCGCTCTTGTTCCTAATCAAGGACAGGGGGCTTCTGCAGGAACGCAAGCCCCCGCTGTTTTCACTGACCTAGCCACGGCACAGCGGCTCCAATCGATGGAATCCAGCGTTAACACAGTGTATTACTCAGTGGTCGATGGTTCAGATGATGCCGCCGCAATTGAACCCGTTCTCGAGCGATTGGAAGTACTGCTCGACCACTTTATCGGCCATGAGGATATCGGACTATCGGTTGAGTCTAGCGAACAAACCAACGCACTGACCGTTTCTTCGAGCAAGGGCCTTGGTCGGATTTCTGGCGACCTTGTCCGTAGCATGCGCGAGAACACGAGCACAACTCTGCCCGGTTATGCAATGATGGAAGTGCTGCAGGTTCCAGTTGTCGAATTTCAATCCAATGACGAAAACATCGTGACACTTGCTTCAAGAGAGATCAGTGCACTGCACCGTGGGTCACGCGGAGTATGGCACGTGTCACCTAACGGCGCTGGTGTTCAAATCGACGGCACCGGTGATTCGTGGGTTTGGCGCGCTGAAGATGGAGAGAAAGTGCATGACTTTTCACTCGACTCAACTGGTTTATACGGACTAGTGGCCCATGACTCTGGGCTGTTGGTTGCCTTTGAAAACGAAGTGGATGAAGATTATTGGGCGGTTTTTGAGAGTAACGGCTCGATGGTTTCTGCAGCATCAATGGACAGTGGATGGATGGCGTTGGAAGAACGGGGTGACGAATTGTTCCTGCATTCATTCGACCTCAATTTGACCAACCACCACTGGTCCTCAGTGGATGTTGAACTACCTTCAACCGTCCTTTCCACGAACCTGGTTGTTGATGGTGGTGTGTATCTTGAAATCGAGGGACTCCTTTCTACGACTCAGTACGCCGCTTCATCACCTGACGTGGATTCGAATTTCACGGAGATTTCCTCATCACAATTCCCGCCTGAAGTCACGGTACAAGCAGACGTAGATCTGCACATGCAATGCGATTTAATCGCTTCTCTTTCGATGGGTGACAATCATTGGTGCACGTTTGAACAAGGTCTAATGCGCTGGAATCATGCATCGCAATCAATTGAAAGCATTCGTATTCCGATAGTCTCTACTGCGGGAGGCTTTGGCACGCTGCCTCAACTCTTTTTGGCGTTCGGTGGTGTCAACACAACCGTTTCCGTATCGCAGGGCGAGGTTCAACTGAGTCAACGTTTGAACCAACTCAATCTCTCGGTCAATGAAAGCGAAGTGTGGGTCAAAGGTCTCATTCCGTACGCTTTTGGTGACAACACAGCCTATCGATTGTACCATGCTGGAGCTTATTCCGACACTGAAGCCTTCGATAACCTTGAGGAACTTGATGGAGTTGTTCTCGGTCTACTAGCATTGACGGATGCTGAAACATTGGCGTCAGCATCGGAGGATGAACGCTCGCTCATCCTTTTTTCCAGTAATTCAAGCGTATGGAACTCGTCACTAACCGATGATTTCACCTCGTGGCTCGACGAACAATCCAACGCATCAAACGCTGACCTCCAAGTGCGTGCAGTTAAAATCGAAGCCGCCGCTTTAGCCGCTGAATCTTCGGGGGTTCTTTCAGCGATGTTTTTGGTGTTCGGGACGTTCACAATCGTTGCTGGAATCTTGTTGGTTCTAACCATTGTAATCATGTTGGCAGAGGCCCGTAGAAGTGAACTAGGTACACTTCGTTCACTCGGCTTCACACAATCAGACGCTCGTGCTCTGGCAGTCCAAGAAGGGATCATTGTTGCCGCAATTGCAAGCGTTCTGGGCTCTCTTTTCGGAATTGTCCTCGCATGGTTCATCAGTATTGGGTTTCAGGGCATGTTCTCATCGGTTGGCTCCAATCAATTTCTGTTTGACTGGACGTGGACTTCGCTTGCATCCGGTGCCATATGGGGCTTCATGCTCGCCTTCATCACCTTGTGGTCCTCTTCATTGTGGACTTCGAAATTGAACATCGTCCTCGCCCTTCGCGGGGGGAGAATACCGCGAGCTCAAGGAGTACCTTGGGTGCTGATGCTGGTGCAGATTGTTGGATTTGGTATCGCCTCACTTTCACTGCTCAGTCTTCTGGTCACCGGTCTTGATTCATCCTTCTCGTACTTTTTATGGGTGATTGCTGGTGTTGGCGGTATCGTTGTACTGGTTCCGGTTTTCACCTGGCAGCTTCCGGTTGTACTGCGCACACGTTCCCCGATGTGGGAGCGCCTATGGCGTCATGTCGGAAGAAATACGTTGGCTTGGGTAGGTGCATCACTGTTGGTGTGGACAGTCGGTCTAGCATCAATCGACCCAGTTCGTCGTTCGATGGAGCCAGACGAACTCTCGTTCATCGTGCTGGGTTTGGTGGAAGTATTCGCAGGAGTGCTCCTGCTCACAAGTGCAGCACCGATGGCTGTTCGGAGGCTTGGCAAATCGAAGGTACTCACCTCGCGCTGGGGCCCGGTTCTTCCGGTATCCCTCGCCTATCCATTGGCCACCCCTGTCAGGACTGCGGTGGTCATGGGGATGTTTTCAATCACCGTATTTTCGGTGGTGGTTTTGGGGGGATACACAGAACAATTTGACAATTATTCAAGTTCCTTTGTCGAAGAAGCTGAAGGAGAGTATGAACTGCTGTTGACCGGCTCTCGCGCCGGTCCAATCGAATTAGCTGACGATGTAGCGTTGTGGAACCTCACCGACCATTCAGTCGAACTGATTGATTCAGTAGGGCGAGTTCATCGCAGTGAAGCATTTCTTCAAGATACTAACGGAGAGCGAATGCCGTATGTTTTACGCGGCTTTGATCCATCATTCTCGAACCATGGAGGCCTTCCATTACATGCGTGGGATGAGTCACTTGGCAGCAGCGAACTTGAGGTCTGGTCGGTTGTTCATTCACGAGACGATCTGGTCCTCCTCGACGCGTCGTTTGGACTGGAAAGTCTTGCTGACGGAAGCGGAATTTCTAGCCTAAGTTTTTCAATTGGAGATTCAATTACATTAATTGACTTATCCAACCCAGGTAACACACGCCAAATGATCGTTGCAGGATTCCTAGAGCAATCATCATACCTGTTTTCTGCTGGTGTTTGGATGAACGATGAAACCGTCATTGAGCAATTCGATGGGCGCCTAACTCGCATGTACGTGAGCATCTCGAATGATGCACAACCCTCCGCCTCATATTCAGGAGATTCAGTGGTTGATTTTCCCGCTGCCGGGAAATCGCACGATGTCCGAAAGGCTGCTTCAGAACTCGAACTCGAGCTCAAACCTTTGATGAACGCTGAAGGCGTTCAAGTGACGGTAATTTCCGATGAAGTGTTGCTGATACAATCACTTGTATTGGCTCTGCTCAGCATCTTTGAGGGCTATCTCGCTCTTGGGCTCATCGTTGGCATCGCTGGCATCGGTGTTGTCACTTACCGGTCCGTATCCGAGCGAAGAACATCGATTGGAATTCTAAGGGCGCTTGGATATAGGCAACGCATGGTGCTGTGGTCCTTTTACATCGAAGTGTCCTGGGTCAGTGTCCTTGGTATGGTCAATGGAATCCTCATCGCCATCGGATTTCACCGGGCGCTGTATCTGTCGTTTTGGAAGGATCAAGGAGCGACCTTTAGCCTACCTTTCGAATCTATTTTCCTCATCTTTTTCGGTGGATGGATTCTCGTACTCCTTGCCACATACATTCCGATAAAGCGTGCGACTACCGTACCAGCATCAGCTGCGCTGCGAGGGGTGTAGTATTGTTTTTGAAGTGTATTTGTAACTTTTTGACGGAATTTTCTTCGATTTATCGATTTTTTTCTCATGATGTCTCTCTTTACAAATATTCTACTCTAATTGTGTTCTATTCGGGGTGCTGCGTATTCATCCAAGCGGAATCATGATTCGGATTTGGTTGAAAATGCCATTTTTTCCACTCCTATAGTATAAATACGACGCTTTTCGTGGGAAGAATTACCGAACCATCGGAGGTATAGATATGCGTAAAACAACCCCAATGATTCTCGTCGCCTTGATGCTTGTGAGTGCTCTCTCAGGTTTCAATGTCGCCGAGTTAGAAGAAAATGTAGTAATTGAAGACACTGGTGCCCGAGCGGGTGCCGATGCCGAAATGGTTGCTATTACAAACCCGAAAGAAACTGTCTGTAATCAGGCAACATGCCGCAACGTCATGAAAGTAGGCGAAGAGACAACGTTCTCTGCTTACATTCAGAACAGCGGGGATGCAGACATCACTGAAATGACTTACACTGTAACAGTGTATCTTTCGGATGCTGCTGGAAATCCGAGCATGGTTGCGAAGGATTCCACTGGTCAAGACCTTACCTGGACCAACAACGATGTCATCTGTGCGAATGCACAACTATGTGACTTTGGTGCACTTGGATCTGGTGACGTCCTTGGTGGCGGAAAACTCACACTGACCTCCGGCGGTAACGACATTGTTTGGTCGCCAATTCAAGGATTGTATGTGATCCAAATCGTGGTTGACGCCTCCCCTGATGTCGACGCCGGAAACGATGCACAAAGTGTGTTCGTGAGCGTCGAGAACTGGTATGACATCGAACTCGACCTCTCTTGGCTCGACGCTGATGGCAATCCAATGGAAGGTTCCGAATCCGGAACTGATACCAAGAACTGGCAACTCACTGTCAAGGCCAACGGAAGCGATACCTTCGACCCTCGTGAAGTCACTGTCGGTATCAACACCGTTGGTAATGTATTGGCTGCTCAGACCACCGATGGGACTTCCATCGATGGTGGAAGTGTCAACAACTTCGTGGCTGGAACTGTCACAACTGTCGACGTGTTCGAGAACGTTTCGACCGACCCACCAGTCATCACACCTGGCTCTCGGACAGTTCTCAGCTACATGTCCACATGGACGCTGACAGGTTCATTGTCCGTTGACGCTAGCAACGAAAATGCAGATTACGGCATGAAGGCCTCGTTGATTTCTTACGACATGTACGGAATGTTTGTTTCGTGTCAGGAAACCAATGCAAGCGATGTTAACGAAACTTGGGATCATTCGTGTGAAGAGTCAACTACCTCTGACGCATACTCTTCAAACAACGACGATTCTATTGATGGATTTGCATCAGTCTTCCACGATATCCGCATCTCTCAGATGACTGTCGTACAAGGATTCAATGCTGACGGAACTGGACAGGGTACCTCCATGGTATCCGATGATACCGGTGGAGAATTGAACGTTGGAGCCTCTTACCTCCTCGTTCAAGTCGAACATCGCGGCAGCGACCAATCGAACCTTTACGACTGGAACGTTACAATGTCGATGACCGATTCTGCTGGAGTCGTTACAACCGCCGTTGTCGATTCGTGTGAGGCAATTGAACCTGCATACGTTCACGCTCAACTCGGTATGGGTCAAGCACCAGTAGGCGAGCAACCACCGAACACCGTTGGTTCAGCCTGTATGATGGTGACACTTTCTGCTGACGGAGACCACACGTTCTCTGCACAACTCCACATGGAAGAGAAGACCACAGATGCTCGTCCGGGCAACAACGACCGAGACATGACATTGAACGTCCGCAACAACGCACCGTTGATTCTCTCCCTTGACTTACTTAATGACGGAGAATTGTTCACCGGTCAGGAAGACCTTCTGTCTATGGCTATTTCAGTCTTCGATGTTGACGACCCGTCTGGAACTGGAATTCAAGTTGAATGGAGAAATGAAGGAACTGCACTTCCCGGTTGCGAGCGTTCGATTGCTCTGACATGCTCAGTGATTATTCTTGACGAATACGTGACTGCTTTCCCAGTCTCTGTGACCGTCTTTGACGCTCATGGTGGCGAAACCAGCGAAGAATTGATGCTGAGTATTTGGAATAACGGCGGTGCATCAGCAACCACCGACAGTGGACTTACCCTCGAATATGCAATCCAGTATTTCGCAGTGAGTGCTTTCACTCTCACAGCAACAGACGGTGAATTGAACGACTACGCTAACACCGAACTTCCAGGTTACTCCGGTACCTACAATGCAGTAGGTGCAATCGATTACGTGCCTGGTACAACCTACTCGGCAGGCGATGTATTGTCGCAGTCGATGAGCGTTCACTACGCTAAGAGTTTGGAAGCCACTTCCCTCTGGTATGTGAGCGATGGTGGAATGTGGACACTGATCAGCGACGCCTCAACCGACGTTGATGCAACCACTGGTTCGTTCGCTTACACCTTCCCATCCAGTTCACCAGTCCTTGCTCAAGGCTCGCTGGTACTGATGGGTGGCTCACTCGCACAGGCAGATGTTCCTGACGCAATCGTGACTGGCTTCAGCGCCGCTGCTGCCAAGTCCGGTGAGATACAGCTAAACTGGAACATTAACGGCACAATGCTCGCTGACGACAGCATCGATATCACAATCTGTGAAGGTGCTGCTGGATGTGATGATCCGTTCACTGCTGGTCTTGCAGTAGGAGCTACCTCCTACAAGTACGGCGACAATTCCATCGCTCACGGCACTTCGCTGAACGTTCACGTTGCTGTCTGCAACGAAATTGGCTGCAGCAGCCCAGTGGGCTCTGCAGATGTGGTTGTTGACCGACAGGTTGACGGCGATGTTTCCGCAACTGACCTAACCGTTTCCGCAATGGGCGACGAATGGACTGTTGCATGGACTGCTACTGGAGACCAATCCGATGTTGCAGAATGGAATGTATGCTGGCAAAAGAACACCTTCGATGCTGCTAACATGCCTGCAAACTGTGAAACAACACCAACGACCTCCGCTACATTTGCTATGCCTATGTCACCTGGAACCTTCACTTACCACTTTACCGCAGTGCCCGTTGACGCACTTGGTAACTCGGCAGCAGCCGGTTCGATGAACAGTATTGACTACCAGCGTGACGCAGACAACAGCAACGTCGATGACAACACAGACATCATCGGTGATGATGCTGCTGCTTCAGGTGTCCCAACATGGACATGGGGCGTCATTGGTGGCGTAGTCGTCGTTGCTTTCATCGTTGGAGCCTTCATCCTCTCTCGTGGAGGAGATGGCGACGAAGGAAAGGACTGGGACTACTGATCTCACGTCCAACCCTGAAGCAAACACACCCTTCCTTGGAGGGGAGAGCCGCTGAGGGGGCCGTTTCGACGGCCCTCTCGGCAACCTTACTTTTCTACTTCTTCTACTCAACACATCAATGAGATTATCTCGATTGTGTTGATCATGGATTGAATGTATCCAGCCAACTTCATCGATCTGTCAAATCATCCATCCCCTCTCAAGGATATATTGCATGTTCAAGATGTTACTTTTACAAATCGAATGTACCACTTGCGTGCTCGAATACATCGCAGCAACTCGTTGATATATTGAGATTCAATGTTGTAAATCAAACGTTTTGCACCCCAACCGCTATAAGGGGAATAAGGCGTGGGATGCTTTGCATACAATCCGTATGAGGTGAATGACATGTTGGGAAAACAAAATAAAACAACCAAGCAAAAGTCAGTCTTCAGCGGTATTGGCATCGCACTTTTGTTGTGCGCATTGATGGCCCTAATGCCTATGGCAGGGTTCGTTGACAACAACGAAAGTGGAGCAGAGTTTGTGAACGCAAACGAAGCAGTGGAGGATGATTTCTTCGCTTTGCCAGATACTGTGAAGACTGTAGACTATGAATATGAACCATCCGATGAACTGATCGGCATGAGAGACCAAACTACCAAGGCTTTCGTCCTCGAAGACGGCAAGATTGCGCAGCTCACGCACGCAACACCTGTCCACTTCCTGGAAGAAAACGGTGCTTGGGAAGACATCAACTTGAATGTTGTCGCAACAGCAAACGGCTGGGAAGTAACGGAAAACACGTTCGAAACCCACTTTGCTGCTGAGATGTCATACGGTGTTGCTGTACAACCAAACCAATTCGTCGATCCAATCATCACTGGAATTAATCCAATGCTTGTGATTATCGATGAAACCGGTACATCACCAGAGCCTTTCCAAGCCGCTCCTTCGAACGACGGAGTCACGGTTGGAGGAAACATGATCCGGTACCCGGTCGCTGAAGGTTTCAGCCTCGACTACACTGTCGAGAGCACGCAACTCAAGCAACATCTCGTCATCGATGAGCGCCCAGTTTTGGAGCCTCACGCTGCATGGTTCGGTTTTGCTGAGGGACTTCAACTTCCTTCAGGATTCGCCCTCTTCCTCGGAGATGAAATGCTCGGAGAAGACATCACTCAAACTCAAGAAGCACTTCAAATTCGAAACATCGAGACTGGCGAACTCCTCGCAGAAATCCCAGTACCACTCGTACTCGATGAAGGTAGCGAAGAGCCATACGTTGCAACCTACTTCATTCAGGTTACTGGTAGCCAAGTCATCTTGACCACGGCTGTTGAATCTGATTGGTTGATGTCCGAAGACCGAGTGTTCCCACTCGCCATCGACCCAACCATCAAGGTCTTGTCCAACGCTGGTGGATACTGCTACCGATACTACAACAACTGCTACTCTGGTACCAACCGATACCACTACAACTACTATGGAACAATGCGATATTACCCATGGCACCGCTACACTTTCTCATCCAGTAGCGCACTCCCATCCGGTGCAACCATTGATTCCATTGCATGGAAAACCTACTGGGCATACAAGTCTGGTGCCTCGCACACGACCTACGCAACAGTTCTCGAAAACTGTGGCGCTGGAAGTCCAGGTAGCTACTACAGCCACGCAATTCCTACTTCGACTTGTTCCGGTGCTCTCACCGGCTCACAAGTTCTGAGTGGTTCGAGTTACAACAACGCGAACTCATGGCGAATGATTCGATCAGTTGCGAACAGTGCAACGTTCGATTCGTACACCGCAGGAACCGGTTGGAAGACTGCAGATGTATGTACTACGGCATCAACCTGTGCATCAGGCACCGCCGCTGGATACATCACGTCCGCACAAACCAACAGCGGCACATTGGGTCTAAGCCAATACTCGACGACTTCGTCCTACATGTACTCGTACACACGCAACAGCGGAACGTACAACTCCTACATCGAAATCGTCTACTCTGGTGGAACTGATGCTGACGCCCCTGTGTCCAGCTTTATTCCATACACCGGTCTAACGTCCTACGTTGAAGGAGAGCGCACGTTCTTCACAACCTTGACTGACCTTTCAGGAATCGATACCACCTCTGCTAACAAGCCAACATTGTACTACTCTCTCAACAACGGTAGTTTCACCTCAGTTGGCGCAAGCAGCATTGGTACTTGCTCTTCGACTTCGTCAGAGTGCCGATTCAGCGCAACCACCGCAGACATCAGCGCAGGTGACTACGTCCAGTACTACTGGAAGTACCAAGACCTGAACACTGCTGGTGGCGCAAACGTTGGATACGATCCTGCTCTTACCGGTACACAAACAACACCGACACCGTACTACTTCGCTGTCGATGATATTACCGATGCGGGAACGACAAAGAAGATGACTGTACTGACCACTGATGTACACGCTGGAAGCACATACAATCCAAACTCAGCAGCATCTTCGCTCGACCGACAATTCACCCACTTTGACAACAGTGACGAATTCTACTTCGAATTCGACGTGTCAAGCTGTGGAACCGGTACTAGCGCATGCTGGTCAACATACCAAAGCGGTTCATCCTACTACTTCTACAACAACTGGATTACACAGCACACCACAACTGCAAGTTCAGGTTACAACGGCATTGGCGGTACTCGCTCCAACATCATGCCGCTACACCAAGATTCCAGTGGTTACCTCTATACCAACGCAAAGAACGGTCCTGGTACCAATCTTGCGTTCCACTACCATGCATCCAGCGACGCGTTTGCAATGGTCGGAATCGGTACAGAACCAACCATTGAATCGAAATTGACTGGTGGAGATGATGCAGACTCCTCGAGAGGCTCAGGATACGCAGATGGCTACAAGATTACTCTTGGAAGCGACTACGGCGGACAAATGGGTAAGTTCTCGTTCGGTAATGCAACTGGTGGAGCTGGAACGAATGCAAACCGATTGTGCGTTGGTACTAACGGATGGATTTCGTTCTGGCGCAGTCCGTACTCTTCGTACAACGACTGTTCTCCATCGTATTCGTACGCTGGTTCATACGGTGGACTTCCAACATCTACATGGAGCGGTTTCGCTCTCGGAACTGGATACTACGGTGGACAAGCATCTACTGGTACCGTGACATACAAGTTCAGCAGCGTTAAGCCAACACCGGACACCTTCAAGCCAGTGTTTGACCATTCGCCTCTCGCTGATTCTCACAGCAAAGACCGTTCAATCTCTGCTAAGATCTCAGACGGTGGAGACCCACCTGCAGGACTCAACGTCAGCACAACCGCTGGAGTTGGTCCAACTCTGTACTACAGAATCACTACTGCAGACGGTACAACCGGCTCTTGGACCTCATCAGTGATGACCCAAGAATCTGGCAAGACCCGCTCAGAATGTGCCATTGATGTGTGCACATGGTCTGCTGATGTTGACGACCTAGAACGTGGAGACTCAGTCGAATACTACATGACTGCACAAGACGTTTCGACTATTGGTGTCAACTCGGAAACCACTTCAACAGAGAGCTTCAGTGTCGGTGACCCGACCAAGATGTTCATCGTAGAGTGGAGAGACATGGCATACACTGGAACAGGAAGTGCAAACGCCTGTACCTACCAAGCGGTGTTCTATGACGTTACCAACGAAATCGAATTCAAGTACGCTGACTCGTGCTACGTCCAATACGACGCAGCTACAGTCGGATTCATGGATCAAACTCGAACCAAGGGTCAAACCATCCGCCAAAACAGCGGTACGACCTTCAAGGGAACGAACGTTCACCCATCCAACTACCGAATTTCAACCGATAGTGGCGATGGTTCTTTCGAATCGTTCACCCGCGGACTAACACCTCTTGTGAACGCAGATGCTTCAAACATCATGGGTTCCTCGTCTGGTTCACCGTCCGGATACTACTGTGGTTCCAGTTACTACTGGAACACATGGGCGTCCAAGTGCGCTGACAACATCCCAATGCCGACCGGTTTCAACTTCACCTACTTCGGCACTGACTACAACTACACTGATTCCAACGACCGAATCAACCTCGGTCGTCATGGAAACATGCACTTCCTCGACAGCGGCTCTACGTCACTGGTTCGCAGCATGACCACATGGTATGGAAACATGCCTTCTCTGCCGTACTCATCGAGCACCTACGCTCGTGCAGGTACAATCGCACCGTACTGGTCGTACTACGGAACATACTACTGCTACCAGAACTCAAACATGGATTGTGGTGTTTACTACCGCACCATGCCGTTCGAAGGCAAGGGTACTGACGTTACATCAGACATTACGCAAGATACAACTTGGGATTTGACTGACAGCCCAATCCGCATTAACCCAAGCAACGATTACCTCTCGGTATCCGCTGACTTGACCATACAAGCTGGAACTGTCATTGAAGTTGCAGACGGCAAGGGTATTTCCTTTGACGGCGCATGCGACCAAATGACCATCAATGGAAATGCAACCCATCCGGTATCGTTCACGAACGGTTCCAGTGGCGGAGAATGGCTCGGAATTGCCTTTACGGACTCATGTTCTACTGGCACTGATGACCGACACGTGTTCTCATACGTTGACTTCAACAACACCAGCGATGCAGTGATTGCGGCAGGTTCTCGACACGGTTCGAGCCCAAGCACAAACGCAAACGTCGGAAACTTCACCATGGATCACGTGACCTTCACCAATGTAGGTTCAGCGTTCTCACACGGAAGTGGACAAGGTACTGTTGTATCGATGAACGAATTCGAAATTGACGGAACCGATAATTCATGTTTCAGCTTCGCTGAAGACTCGGTTGTCACATTGACTGAAGGAACCATGAAGGATTGTAACAAGGACGGCGGCGCCACTGATGGTGCTATCGTTAACGTTGCAGGGTCAACATCAGGTTCACTGTTCCTCGAAAACACGACCATCACCAATGCTTACAACAACCTCATCAGCACTGATTTCGTTACAGTGACAGTTACCAACGTAACTGCAACTGCAACCTCAGCGCAGACAGGTAGTGCATTGAGTTCCTCAGCCGGAGCAAGCAGCGACGTTGTCTTGTACAACTTTGACGCTGCTGACTACGACTCGGTAACCATCAACGCCATCGATTCGCTTCACATGAACGATGTCGACTTTGGAACCGCAGACATGATGCTCTACCCTGGCGGCGCTTCAAGCACTGCAGTTGGGCCAGCAGGCGACAACGCAATTTTCGACACAGTTACTGCAGGTGACGTAATCATGAACGACATCCAACCAGGAACATTCGATGATGTAAGCATTGGCGACCTTTCGATGTCTGGAAACCCACAAGCTGCTGATTCAGTTGTCATGAACAACCTCGTTGCTTCTGATGTTAGTCTGACCGACTGTGGCTGGACGATTGAAGCCAGCAACATGGCTGTTTCCTCAGTGGTTTCGAACGGATGTTCGGCTGCTTCGAACACATGGGTTATTTCTGATTCAACCATCAGTCACACCTCCAGTTCATCGGCAGCAGACGCATTCTATGCACGATACTCAGATGTCACCATTGGTGAAACTGCAATCACGACAGCTTCAGGTTCTACAACCTTCATCGCAAAAGCGGACACCAACTCGGACATCCGCTTGATCGGCGTGACACAAAACGGTAACGATTGTGCAGACAGTACTGGTTCAACCAGCAACTGTGATGTTGACGTTGCCAGTTCATCTGGTGAAATTTGGTATGGTGGAACTGCAACTGTTCGAACCTACCGAATCGCACTCGTGAACAGCGTTCCTACGAACGTGTTCAAGTCCGGTCACACCGTGACTGCAGGCGTTGTCGACAGCTCGACCTCTGAATTGTTTGAAGTTGGTAGCCACGTTACCGACTCAACCGGTACAGCAACTGTTTGGGTCATCACTGGCGATGAAACCGGCAATGCGTACGAAGACCACAACATTCGTGCCTTCGGACCCGCTGGACAAAACGAAACATTGGTCTCGTCCTCATGGTACCCTACCAGTGGATTCACCATCGGTGATTCCATTGATTTGTTGCTCGAACCTGCTCCGGTAGATTTCGACCAAGCAGCAATGGATTGTGCATGGATGGATGCATATGTTGACCCGAACAACGGTGCTCAACTACCTACCAATGGTACGACTGCAAACGGAGACACAATCTTCGAATTTGACGGTACTCCGATGACCCTCTCAGCCGATCTCACCCTTGACGGGTGTGTAATTGTCCTGAAGGGTTCCTCGTTGAAGGTGAAGAGCACTGCTACCAGCAGTCCAGTCCTCACCTTGACCGACGGTGGAAAGGTTGTCGTTACGACCTCACCTGACACCGGTGCACTTGGAGCAATCAGCGCAATTTCCTCAACCTATGGACTTCACATCGATATCCAAGCAGGTACTTTGGAAGTTGACGGTGGAACCGTGCGTGACATTGCAGAAGATGTGTCTGCAGGTGGAGCACTTCTCATTGGAGAAGGTGCAACGCTGAAGATGATGAACGGTGGTACAATCTACGGTTCATCCGCAAGCAGTGACTCAATGGCAACCGTGAAGGTTGACGGCGGAACTGTGAACATTGCAGACTCTTCAATCATTAACAACGGTCAAACCGGAACCGCTCTCTGGGTTGAAGGCTCTGGCGGCACAATTGACAACATTGTTGTCAAGAATGCAGCAATCGGTATTCAATCCTACAACGGCGCACCACAAGTCGATGGATTCACATCGACTGACAACACAGTTGGTGTCGACGTTTACGGCGGAATGTCGCTTCCAACCGTTTACCGAAGCCCTCTACTTAGCGGAGAAAGCACAGGATGGACGACTTACAAGATTGACCTTTCGACCTATCTTTCAGATGACTATCTCCAAGTTGGATGGAACAGTATTTACGGTGGCGGAAACGCTCACCCAACCAACAACTACGCTACATCGAAGTACTACATGATCACCGACCGATACAACATTGAATTCGAAGATGATTCTGGAAGCGTTTGGAACATTACCAGTTCTGACGACCTTGGATACTACCCGTACGGCTCTGACGACCCGGCATCCGGTGATGGCACCCACGCAACATATGCAGCTGGTGCTACTGGCGGTGTTCCAAGTTGGTCGTGTGACTACTACGGTTACTCCTACGGACCGAACTACCAAACCTATGAGGGATACTTCTACTACATGTGGAACTACTGGAACGGTGGCCCACAATCCAACCCTGGATTCCCTGGCTACTACGAAGCTCCGGATGAGTTCGGATTCGGATGGGAAGACATCGAAGATGTTAGCCCTGACGGCTCGTATGCTGCTCGTTACCCGTACCACTACTGGGGCTTCTACTACACCTCGTACCACGGCGGAACCAACGGACCGCTCACTCCTCCAGAAGGATACGGAGGCGGATACCCATCGAGTTACAACGTCTGTGTTGACTATGCTTACTCCTACTACATGAGTGCAGGAGAAGGTGCTCGACTCACCATGCCTACCGTCGATATCTCGGCAAGTAACATTTCGAAGGTCTCGCTTTACATCGACGTATTGCACAACCGTGCAGACAACTTCCAAGACCGACTCGAATTTGTCGCTCGCTCTGGTGACGATGCTGCCGATCTCGGTGAATACATGCGTGAATCCGGAACTCCATTGTTCAAGGACGGAGTAATCTCTGGCGCTGATGTCGGAATCTCTGCTGGTGGTGCATATGCTGCTGCCAACTTTGAAGACATTGAAGTGAACAACCCAGTGGATGCTGGTATGGAAATCACCGGACAAATTGTATCAGTCGTTGATGGCTTAGAAGTCACCGGCGGTACATACGGTGTGCTCATTGGAAACACTGCATCTGGTTCGTGTGACTTGTCGAACCTCGACCTCGACGGTCAAGGTACAGCTGGTGTCTACTACACCTCCGACTTGGCAGGCGCTGTCACCGGAACTGTTGCAAACAGTGCAGGTGCGGCATTCAAGTACGGTGTTAACACTGACAACGACCAAACCTTTGATTCGATGACAATCTCATCAAACGCTGTCGGAATTGACAACGCGGGTACGGGTGACATCACTCTTACCGACGTGACCATGTCGAACACGAAGGACTTCGTTATCAGCAGTTCCTCCAAGGTGGAATTCATCGAAGGAATCGTTGACTCCTCGTCTGTAGAAGTTACCGGGATTGGTGAATTTAGCCGAATGCGTGAACTTGCTGTCGGCCTCACAGCTGATGGAAGTGCAGTTGCTGGCGCAACGGTCACATTGCTTGACGCAAGCGGTGCAGCAGCAGGTACTGGAATCACAGATTCCACCGGTGTCGCAAACGACTTGACGTTCGAAACTGAACACGTTGATGCATCAGGATTGACCACGCCATCATTGGCCGGATATCAGGCAATGTCTGTTGCAGAAGTCGATTACTTCTACACGTCTTCAACCAACAACAAGGCTGACTTCCGCTATGCGTCCCAGGCAGTTTCACTGTCCGATGCATCTGGTAACACTGCTAGCGTTGCACTGACCACGCAGATCACCGAGCGTGTCTGCTGGTATTCGACCAGTACTCTGTACGATACCATCTCGCCGTGTGCGGGATACCTTTCGACCTCCGGAACTCGAACACTGAGCGACGGTAACGGTGGAACACTCACAGAATACGGTTACTACTCTGCTTTGACAACCAGCCAGGCGAACAAGGTAATCATGTTTGATACCCCTTACATCTACCTCAAGCCAAGTACTACGTACGACTTCAACGGATCAACCATCCTTTCGACCGGTGCTTACAGCTACTATGACTCGCAACGTTGGTACACTCGCTCACCTTATGGTGCTGAAGTCTACATGAACGACGCTGCAGTCTACGGTGTGACACCAGATACTGCAAACGATGGAATGTTCGGTGTAGAAATCGGGTACTACGGTTCACCAATCACCACCTTAGTTGCTAACAACACTGTGTTCTCGAACCTTGCAAAGATTGAGATGACCAACGGATACAGGTCAACTTGGTCTTCGTACAACTGGGAAATCGATGAAGTTTCGATCACGAACAGCAGTATATCTCACTTCAAGGGATACTCTGAGTTGAACTCTGCAATCCAGAACACCGATATTTGTATCGAACTGGGTGGCGGTGACGGTGCTGTCATTGATAGCAACACCTTCAACAACTGCGGTGTAGGTGTTCAACTACAACGATCTGCATACTTCAACTACCACACAGCAGATTCATACGGTGCTGACAATGCAACCATCTCCAACAACGTGTTCAACGATGGTGGAGAAATTGCAGACGTATGGCTTTACACCGGCGGATACTCCGACGATGCAGTCATCACTGGCAACACGATTAACAATGCTAACACCAATGGAAACGCAGCTGCAATTGCAGTCTACAGCGGAAAGAACCTCCGTGCTACCATCACAGATAACGTCATCAACTCAATTGGAGATGGAATTACCATCACCCAAGGAGAAGATTTCGAGATCAGCGGTAACACGATTACCGGTGTCGGAAACCAGTACGCTGGAATTCATGCAACTGGTGGCTACGGTGACATCCACAACAACACACTCGTGGATACCGACGGTGGATTGTACATCGATACACCTGCTGGACCACCTGCGCCAAGCATCTCGCTTTGTACCATCAACAGCTACTCTTACAACTACGGACCTGCGGTATGCCAAGCAAATCTCGGTGCTGGAAAGACGATGAACGTCAACATCAACACCGATTCGTGGGGCTATGAAGCAAGCATCACCATCTTGAAGCCAGACGGTACGACAGACACATGGTCGACCAACACATTTGCAAACAACCAAGATTACTCGCCGCTTGTGACCTACACCGATGCTGGAAACTACACCTTGACTCTCCGTGACTCATACGGTGACGGTGGTACCAATGTCTACATGGTTGAAGCAGCAACTGCTGGCGGATACAGTGGCCCAACAATCGCCGACAACACAATTCAGACCTCGGTGGGACGAACTGCACCTAATGCAGTTGGACTCATCTACGAAGACTGTGCTGGAGTTTCAATCAACTCTGCCCGCAATGAAGTGAATGTCATGGATACGGCAATGATGATCAGCAACTGTGACGTCACAGATGTTGGCTCAGTTCTACAAGGAATGGCTGATACCGTAACTGTTGGAATTGACGCAGATGACGATAACGGTGACTCGTTGGTCCTTTCAGGTACCATCATCAACGGATTCGCAACTGGTGTCGAAAAGACAAGCGGTGCTCTCACCCTCACAGGTGACGCATCCATCTCCGGTGATGAATACGGTGTCTATGTCGATGATGCAACGGTTATTGCAATCAACGCAGAAGTCAACGGTGGAAGCACCGGTACTGGTCTTCACGTCGTTGACAGCGATGATGTGTGGGTTTACCCAATGGACGCATCTGGACTGGTCGGTATGTATGTCGAAAACTCGCCATTCCGCTGGGATGGAGGTACATCGACAGCAACCACTGCCCTTCAGGTTGAAGAATCACAAGGATCCGTTGAGAACATTACGTGGTCCGATTCAACAACACAAGTGAATGCTGGAAGCAACGCCTACGTTACCTCAATTGGTAACACAATCGATGCATCCAAGTTGGTCGTTGCAGCATCTGCAACCATTGACGAAGCAAACCTGTTCAGCATGGACTCGACTCACCTCGAATCGGCTCCAACGAAGGAAGTCGCAATGTTGATTCAATCAACAGACGGAACTCGTGCTTCGTACGTCTCTACTACTTTCCAACCAGAAGTTATGGTTGTTGATGGTTCAGACAGCGATTGGAACGGTGGAAACGCCCTCAATCCATCAGGCTATGCAATGCCTGGTCTCATGAGCGGTGATGGAACCAACGACATGATGGTGACCTACATCGAAGGCGATGACCTCTACATCGGATTGACCGGTGAAGATTTCACTGCAAGTGATGCACTCATCTACCTCAGTGTCGATGGAAGTGGAAGCAGCACTGGATACAACCTCGGTGGCGCTCATACTCTACCATACCAAGCCAACTACGTTCTATGGATTGATGACGCAGATAACTACGCACTGTACAGCTATGGATTCCTCGGATGGGGACCAACTTCACTCAGCAACGCTGCAGTAGATGTTGCATCATCTGATTCTATGACTGAGATTTCCATCCCATTCTCACGAATTGGTGGAACTCCAGAGCAAGTTGATATCGTCACCATTGTGCAAGGTGAAACCACTGCTGATGTCAGCACGGTTCACCCAACGCAAACCATTGACTCGACCAACACTCTGCAATCGTTCACTGAATACATGACCGTTGAGCTCACGCACAATGACTTGTCAGATGGAGCCATTGACGACGAGGTTCTTGTGTACCGTTCGTACAAGGGAAGTAATTCCCCAAGCGTCGCTAAGAACTACGATGTAATGATCAAGACAGAAGCAGATTGTGAATTCGATTGGGCTACCTCCAACGACATCTCGTTGGCAACCAATGTCGAAATCTCTCTTGACATGAAGCGTGCTTGCCCTGAAATCCAGGCCACACTCGCTGACATCACCGTCACAGAAGACTCGGAAGCATACGTCATCAGCCTCACCAACTTGGCTGACGATGTGCAAGACCTCGAAGCGGACCTTACATGGACCTCAGCAGACGGAAACCTTGTCGCTCACGACAATGTCTTGGTCGACTGGGGACAGAATGGACACACAGTGACCATCACACCATTGACTGACCAATTCGGTACAATCGAATACGAGTTCGAAGTAACTGACAGCAACGGATTGACGGATTCCAAGAACATCACGTTCGAGGTTACCAACGTCAACGACGCTCCAGTGATCTGCAATGTTGAAGACTCAGGCTGCATGCCAATCTTCTCCGAGGACGCTAACTTTAGCAACATCTTGGCAGAAGGATTCGGTACACACAGCAAGTTCCTTGGTGACGTATCAAACGCTTCCAAGTCCTACATCCGTGACATGGCAAACGAGCAATCGCCTGACCGCCAAGTCTACGATTGGGATGCAACTGTTCCAGAGGAATGTATTGCATTCGGTGTTGAAGTGAACCTTCTCAACGAACTCATCATCACGGAGAACACCTCCAACGAAAAGGGTGGATCATGTGTGATTACACTGACCCTTGAAGACGATGGTTCTGAGAACACCGATGCGACCCCATACGATGTGACCTTCTCGGTCGCACCTGTGAACGATGCACCGTTCATCGAACTCTTGGACGCTGACAGCAACGCACTGTTGAAGAACACTGCTGGTGACAAGGCAACCTACATTGGTGACTACATCACAATGACTGAAGACGATACAAACCTCGACAACCTCACATGGAGTCTTCTACCATTGATGAACGACATTGACCACGAAGTGCCATCTGACCTCACATGGACTGTTGAACCTGTCTCGACCTGTGACTACACCAACTACTTCACAACTGAAATCGTAGGAACAGACCTCGTGTTCACCTTGGTTCCAGATGCAACTACCACTGCACCTACATGGCAAATCGATTACTTGAACGACAACGGTATTCACCAATTGAAGCCGAACAACCAGTTCTACTGTTCCATTAACATGGTACTGAAGGATACGGCAGCTGCACCATCGCACACACCGAACTACGACCCAGCTATCATGCCGATCGCTGACTACCAACAACAGATGGACAGTGAAGTCATCCGTGTACAGATTACCAACGTGCCTGAGCGTGTAGCCGACTACTCGTTCAACGCTGAATCTGGACTCAGTTACAACGGTGTCTCCAACATCATGACCGGAACATATGTCCCAGTCACAGTCAATGTTGACGCTGGTGGAGATGAAGGACCGTACACGTACGACCACATGCTCGCAGTCACGTTCCACACGAACGGACACAGCGAAGATGAAGTCACCAAGTACTACGCAGTTCCTGACTACGGTACCTCGATGCCAATCCATGAAGATGTTTACATCACCAAGGATACAACGCATGTTGAGGTCACCATGGACGTTCTCACTTGTTTGAACGACCCATGTGACCTGACTGTACCTGCAGCAGACCGCTTCCAAGCAGATGACCCATCGTCCCACCGAACTTCGACTGGTGGCGAATGGAGTATGCCTGGTCAATACGGAACAAGTCTTACCGAGACCTCGAACCGCCGTCCAATGCTTGAAGACAGCAACTGGTGTAACAACCGCTTGACTACGCTTGAAGCAAACGACACCAGCGGATGGGACGCATGTTCTCACTTCATCACCGATGACACATCGATGAACTATGGTGACTTCGTGCGAACCGGTCAAGCCTTGCCAAACGTTGTCCGAACCATCGGAGCTAGTGCAGTACCTTCGTTCACACCAAGCATTGTTGTTGTAAGCCTGACAGGATTGTTCGTTGGCGCTCTAACTTTGTCCAGCCGCCGTGCTGATGATGAAGAAGAAGTCATCGAGTCCCTCGAAGACAACGACATGGCAGTGAGCCCAGTTATCGCAACCATCCTGATGGTTGCTATCACCGTGGTACTCTCTGGTGTGATCTATGTTTGGGCCAGCAGTCTTGCTGACACTGACGTGAAGGGCGTTCCTCGAGTAACCTTCGACATTGAAGACATCGACAGTTTCGATGCTGACAAAGGTCACTGGAGAATCACCGTACAATCTGCTGAAACTGACTTGGCAACCCAAGCAGTCGAAGTTCGAGTGTTCTACGTTGATGCTACCGGTACGGCACAGATTGTGACGTACAACATGGCAGATACGAACGGTGTGTACGGATTTAACCCTGCAAACAGTGACTCAATGGTCACCTTTGTCGACCAGGTCAACTCCGAAGGCGAGAACAAGATTTCAACCTTCAACACCGGTGATACCATCTTCGTGCGAACACACGATGCTGATGGAACGCCTCTTGAAGATGTAACAATCACTCTATCCTACGCTCCCAATGTAGGACAAGGTGCGCTTCTGCGCACTTGGGGTGGTTTGGCTTACAACTTGAACGCTTGATCGTGAACGTGTAAAACGAACCGGACACATTGGGGGAAGGGGCATTAGCCCCTCCCCCTTTGTATCCCGCTTCCCAGCAATGGGATGACTGCCCTACGGGGCAGAGAGCCAATACGAACGCAGGGGGTCTCTGAAAAGGGCCCCCTGTCTTCGTCCCCTTTTTCTTTTCTTTCTCTCACAGTCATGAGCGAAGCCTTTCAAGTGATGTCGTTTTCATTTGACTGAGCCGCATGACGAATTCCAGTGAATATCCGCTCCCGTCATGCGTCGTTTTTGATTGTGATGGTGTTCTTGTCGATGCTGTGAGTTCGTGGAGAACTCTCCACGACCATTTTGGAACCGAAAATTCACAAAATCTACAACGCTTTATTCGCGGTGAAATCACCGACGTTGAGTTCATGCGGCTGGACATACGCCTGTGGAAGGAAGTGCAAGATCCAATCTACCGTGACGAGTTATTCAGAGCCTATTCCGGTGTTAAGTTGATGGAAGGCGCCCGTGATGTTGTCGATGAATTGCAGCAAAAAGGTGTATTTGTCGCAATTGTGAGCGCTGGTGTTGATTTATTTGTATCTTCGATTGCTGGTATGTTGAAGGTTGACGACTGGATTGCGAATGGTTTTGAGTTCAACGACGATGATACGCTGTCTGATGAAGGCGTATGCCGCCTCCACGCAACCGGCAAGGGTGCCATTATTGAACGGCTCTTGGAAATGAATGACTTAGATGCCAGTGGTTGTGTGTCTGTTGGTGATTCTGAGATGGATTTGTCGATGCAAGTCGAAGGGAGTCGATTCATTGGATTCAATCCGTCAC
>MDTC01200392.1_pt1 | contig 26838 bp, 25 predicted proteins | sample 811181 | NCBI WGS metagenome assembly MDTC01 (sample SAMN05326644, study PRJNA326480) | marine metagenome | isolation source: seawater | place: Pacific Ocean: North | collected 2011
ATCGTCGTTTCCGCTCGACTTGCATGTGTTAAGCCTGCCGCCAGCGTTCAATCTGAGCCATGATCAAACTCTTCAATTAAAAAGTGTTTTCTTGTTGGCTTAAAGCCAACTGCTCAATGAATACTGTACTTGAAATTTACATCTTATTGACGTGAATCTTTGAGTCACTCGTATCATTAAACTATCTTATTTTAAGATAATCATCTATACGGAGTGCCCACACAGATTGCTTGCTTCTATTTGTTAAAGAACGTTTTAGCTTACCGCTAAGAGGCTGTGCATTCTACGCTACATCCCCAATTTGTCAAGGCGTTTTTTACATCTTTTTTCTTAGGCCTGAAGCGCTAAGTGATGTGTTTCTCCGTGACAACGAGGACGCATTATAGAGAAGATTTTAAAAGATGCAACCGCTTTTTTCAAAAAACTTTTTAAGCGGTTGTTTTGCGTACAGAGAAGCACTTTTCACCTTCTTTTTCGAGTCTTTTGTTGCTTTTTACAGCGTTTTTCGGTCTATTGGATAAACAAACTGTCGTTCAGACCACTAAATATAATAAGGAAAGCCTTTATGTCTATTCGCAATTACCTCGATAACACACCCTCTTTGGGATCTCAGGTCTATATTGACCCCACAGCAGTACTCATAGGTCAAGTGACTTTAGGAGCCGATGCAAGCCTATGGCCACTTTCTGTAGTGCGTGGCGATGTGAATCATATACATATCGGAGCACGATCTAACATTCAAGACCAAAGTATGTTGCATGTATCCAGACCTTCTGACTCCAACCCAGAGGGGCATCCACTCATTTTGGGTGAAGAGGTAACTATCGGCCATCAAGTCATGTTACATGGTTGCACTATTGGAGATCGCGTTCTCGTTGGTATAGGCAGCATTATTTTGGATGGTGCAGTGGTAGAAGATGAAGTGATGATCGGCGCAGGATCTTTAATATCCCCTGGAAAAGTTTTGGAGTCTGGCTACTTATACTTAGGTCGCCCAGCTCAAAAACGCCGCGCACTCACTGATGAAGAAAAGCTGACTTTAAAAACCTCAGCAGAACATTATGTTCGCCTTAAGAATCATTATTTAGACTAGAAAGCTGCTCATTTCTTTTCAAGAGCTGTAAGTACTGGCGCGACTTCAGGTTCAACTTGGCGCCATAGCTCAAATCCCAAAGCAGCTTGATGGATAAGCATACCTAGACCATCAAAAGTTTGCAATACACCAGCCGAATGTGCCCATTGATTAAAGGTTGTGATATCTGCGCTATAAAACATATCATAAGTTGTGGTACCGGCATGCACCAAAGATTTATCTAACAAAAACTGCTGCTGATGTAAGCTCATCGACGTTGCATTAATGATCAAATCAAAAGCATGGCTTGATGCATTCCAAGGCACCGCAGTACAGCGATCATCTTGTGGTAAATCAGCTAAAACCTTTTGTGCTTTTTCATAGGTACGATTCATTAAAGTCAACCGAGACACAGGTTGATGTGATAATGCAGATAAAGCACCTTTTGCAGCACCACCTGCTCCGAGCAATAACACTGAGGCTTCTTTTAACGGTACATGAGCATGTAATAGATGATTAACTAAACCTGCTCCATCTGTGTTATGGCCAAAAATAGCACCATCTGTCTGTCGCATTAACGTATTCACAGATTGAGCACGTTTAGCGTCAACACTGAGCACATCGCATAAAGCTAAAGCTTTTTCTTTAAAGGGTGCCGTAACGTTAGCCCCCATACCTCCAGCTTGAAAAAACTCCATCACTGTTTTTTCAAACTTAACAGGCTGAACATCAATAGCTTGATATTCGATAATTTGTTGAGTTTGCTGAGCAAAATAACGATGAATTGTCGGCGACAATGTATGGGATATCGGGTGACCAAAAAGAGCATAGCGCTGCATAAATAAAGATCCTCTTAATTTAACTGCAACCAGTCTTGTGGTTTAAGGTATCTATCATAAAGTTTAGCCTCTATTGAGCCTAAAGTGGGAGTAAAATTATATTCCCAGCGCACTAAAGGAGGTAAAGACATTAAAATAGATTCTGTACGACCACCTGTTTGCAGACCAAATAAAGTTCCTCTATCAAAAACTAAATTAAATTCAACGTAGCGACCGCGACGATAAAGCTGAAACTGTCTTTGCTCTTCATTTGTTTTTTCTGCTTTGCGCCGTTCAACAATCGGTAAATAAGCTTGAGGCAACGCCTGACCAACAGCTTGCATAAAAGCAAAGCTACGTTCAAAGCCCCATTCATTTAAGTCATCGAAAAACAAGCCTCCTACGCCTCGAGTTTCTTGGCGATGCTTTAAATAGAAATAATCATCACACCATTTTTTATAACGAGGATACACATCTGCCCCAAAAGGCTGACACACTTGCAAACACACTTGATGCCAAGACACCACATCTTCTTCATAAGGATAATAAGGCGTTAAATCCATACCTCCACCAAACCACCAAATGGGTTCTTGCCCTTCTTGAGTCGCGACAAAAAAGCGTACATTCGCATGCGTTGTTGGAATATGAGGATGTCTTGGATGAATCACAAGAGACACACCCATGGCTTCAAAAGCACACCCCACGAGTTCAGGCCGATTTGCTGTAGCTGATTTAGGTAGCTCTCGGCCTTGTACATGAGAAAAGTTCACTCCTGCTTTTTCAAACAGATCACCTTCGACCATCACTTTGGAAAGTCCACCACCACCTTGAGCATGCGACCATGCATCATCTTGAAAGCGCACACAAGGCTCATACGCTTCGAGTGCTGTACATATCTCTTGCTGTAAATGCAATAAAAAGGTTTTCACTTGCTCTATCTGTGCATGTCCCACTGTTTGCTCTGACATAATTTACCTTTTTCTAAGTCTAAAATGAATGCATCTCAAGCTCTTACGCTTAAACCCTACAATACGCTTACGTTCTGAGCAATGCTCCTGTACGTGCATCATAAATTTTTGAAGGTTGGCTCTGTGTCCCTAAATCACCTTGCACACAATCAACTTGCTCGGCAAACTGTGTTGCAATCTCTTGATGTGTAAGCGCAGCTTCTTGTGTCGTCACATTAGCACTGGTCGAGACCAAAGCTCCACCAAAAGCTTGACATAATGCCTTCACCACAGGATGCGTTGTCACCCTGACCGCAATACTTTGATGAGAGCCTTTAAGCAGTGAGCTCACTTCTTTTTTCACAGGAACAACCCAAGTAATCGGCGCAGGCCAACTCGATAAAACTTGCTCTTGCTGCGCTGGAGTAAGTAAAGACCAGTCCACATAATCAGCTAACTGCTCCACTTCTCCTGCAATTAAAATCAAACCTTTTTCAACTGGACGTTGTTTCAATTGCAATAAAGCTTGTAATGCTGTGTCTGATTGCGGATCACAACCCAAACCAAACACAGCTTCTGTAGGATACGCAACAACACGATCTTGCTGCAATTGCTCTACAGCTTGTTCAACCGTAAGCAGCTCGAAAGGTAATTTAAACTCAGACACATCGACCTCTTGTTCTTTCTCTTGAAGTATATATTCTCGATATGAGCAACTTTTTTCAGGGCAAGCCAGCGCTTGTTGATTACTGTATTGACGCTTAACCAAAATAGGAGATGCACATTCCGGACAAGACTTTACTACAGGTGCATGGTTGAGCGTGTAATCACACTTTGGATAAGCGTTACAAGCATAAAAAGACTTACCAAAGCGGCTGCTTCGCGCCACCAGCAGACCTTGCTCACAACGAGGACAAGCCACTTGTGATGCAGAAGCCACATCCGATGCACTATGATAATCACAAGCAGGATAAGACGAGCAACTAATAAACCAACCAAAGCGCCCTTGCTTAAGCTGTAAATTTTGCTGGCACTTTGGGCAGCTCGTTCCTTCTAAGTCTTGAGCACCCACTTGAGTTGGTTCTGCACAAGGTTCTTTGTGCTCACATTCAGGATAGCGCTTGCATCCCCAAAATAAACCATACTGACCTCGTCGTAAGGTCAGTTGTGCCCCGCAGCAAGGGCAAGGTTTTTCTACCGAGACAGAAGCTTGCTGTGCTGGCGATACATTTGAATCTATAGAGCGCATGTCGCTTTATTCATAAGAAATATATTATATTGGGCTATTGTATAAGGGATGGGTAAAATTACCAAATAAAACATGTCTCAAATCAAAGAATTAAGGTGTTTTTTCTATTTTTTGCTGCACTTTATCTGCCAAATCAAGTACTTCACTTTCTTGATGCCTCGCTTGACCTTCAATTTTAAGGAGTAAAAAAGACGCAAGAGAAAATTCTTTGTTGATCCAGCTTAATGCTCGCATAACTTAAGCTCTGATCAGAGCTTGGCATAAAAACTTTAATTGAGCATCTCTACACAGAGGATTTCATAGTTTGCAACAGAATAAGCGGTGTTAAAGAAAAGCCTGTTGTAGTCGCCAAGTCTAAACAGTGATCGAAACCAAATTGAACCTGCTTCATAAATACAACCATATTTTGATTATGAAAAGCAGTATGCAACGACTGGACAACCAGTACAAAGTCGTCATCGGTTAACTCACGATCTTGCGCGAGTAAAATTAAACAACAGCGAAAATAAACATAAAGAAAAATCACCCGTGTTGAATACACCTGCCATACCGATTTCGGAAAGTCCATATCATTGGCTTGCCATAATGCATAATTGTTCCACAGTTGAGGGTGCTTCTTGATATAGGAGTGGTAACGCTTCAAGGCCTGAGGATTGGAAAGCTTATCCAACCATAATGAAGAAAGCTTATGCAAAGGCTCAGTGCGCAGTTCTTCTGGGAGAAGCTTTCTAAACTCGCCAAACAAATGGCGTAAGCGTCGATTTGAATCGGGATAATGCACTAAAAAAATCTCGATACGTTCCATACAACAAGATAAAAAAACACTTTGATGCATAAAAGAGCTCGCTTGCTGTTGAAACATCATGCGAGGATACCCTTGTGCAACTTGATCTCTTACCTGAGCAATCGCTTCAAAAACATCTTTGCTTTCGCTATTTTCGTAAGAAGATAAACTGGAAAGCGCAACGCCCACAGTATAAAGCGACTCCTCAAACGAAGCATCTGAAATATATAAAATATCTCTGACTAACTCACGTATCGTTTTAAAATAAGCAGGACGTTTATACGTATTTTTAGGCATTTTGCCTTTAACGCGTTCTTTGCGTTCATAGAACGTAAGGGCATCAGGATCAAAACACAACTTACGTACGGCTTCAGGACAACCTAAAGTTAAGCTCATATCGACCAAAGTGGTACCTCTTGGATCGGCAATACGAGGGTAAGTTTTACACACATGAGGTAAGTGATCTTCACCATCTTCAATATACACACGGCACCAGCCATCATGAGTTATAAGAGGACAATGTCCCTTTTCATCTAATTTAAACCGTGCGTAAGTCTCTCGATCAGGCGTTCTCTCAAATATATTTTTTGCTTCATCCTTTAACTTGCTTTTATAAAGCATGAACTGGTAGTCTTCTTTATTAATTGTTATCTCATAATTGGTCGTGCAACAATTATCCTCACAAGCAGGACCTATACATTTGAAGTCGCGATAATATTTAGGAAATAAAAGCTGCCTCATATTCTATACCCTTCACATAGATGGACTAGAAGTATCAGGCTGTGATGCACCATCAGATAAGCCTTGTGCAACGGCTTGCTCTTGCTCATTGTATTCAAGCTTCAAACAGAAAAGTCCCGATAAAGAAAAGCCGTCATCCGTTTTCATCTCAAATAAATTAACCAAACTCCGAGCCAAGTTCTGAATTAGGTCGGGAGAAATTTTCTCAAGCCTCGATAAAGACTGAACGACTAAAACAAAATCATCATCTGTCAGAGGTTGGTGAGACGCTAAAATGAGCAAGCAATGACGATAATAAATGTAATACAGGATAGCAAAATAAAATATCTCTAAAGAAGTTTCATAGTGAGGGAAGCCACTTCTCCATATAAGATGTAATATGAAGTTTTTCCATGCATGAGGTCTGGTCTGCATATAAGCATGATAACGCGCTTGTGCTTGAGGATCTGCGATGATATCAAACCAAGCATCATCAAGACTAAACTTTTTGTTTTGCTTCAAAACCTTTTGTGCTATATCCATTAATCTTGCAGAAAGCTCGCGCATCCTTCTCCCATAGTTAGGAGTTTCACCTAGCAGCAGATTTATTTTGTTCATCATCAGAGCAAAAAACATACTGGACTGCACTTGCCCATTGGGATGCTGCTGATAAAGTATACGAACATGACCCTCAGTGATGCTGTCATGCATCGTCATAATGGCTTCGATCATACTCTCAGGAGGTTTTTCAATATACGGACGTAAATTTGCAAAACTGATGCCTAAAGTATAAATCCTTTCATCCATCGAAGCATCCTCAATACTCAGAGTATTGACGATAAACATACGCAATAGATCAAAATAAAGAGGCTTTCCCTCAGGCTTGTCGCGTTTACCCGATTTCTTAACCTCTTGCTCGCGCATCACCCATGCATCAGGGTCAAAACAGACTTTACGCACCACTTCTGGACAAGAAAGATTCATGCTGAACTCTACATCACCACCTCTTTTATACCAAGCTCGAGGATAGTCTTTACATATTTGAGGCAAACGCTGGTACCCTACTGTATCATAAAGACTACATAAGTTTTTTTTTGTTAAAAAGTGGCAGGCGCCTTTGTGATTTAACTGCATCACGGCATATTCACTCTTCTTTTTTGCGTCTTTATCTCGCACAAAATAACTTTTTTCGGTATCGGTTAATTTGCTTTTGTATATAGCGTATTGATAAGACGCTTTATCGATATCAATTTTATAATTCGTTGAGCAGCAGTTATCTTCACAATCACTGCCTATACAAGAAAATTGATCATAAAAACGTGGTATCTTTTCTACTGGCATGCATACAGCTCCTGCTGACTCCATGTCAAGATAGAGGCAAAGATCACGCCAAATAAACTTGCATCTTAAAAATTTAGCATGCATCTTTAATAGAAGACTTGAGGAAAGATACCCTATTATGAACCGATCCTTATTGAAGTATTTAATCAAAGGCCCTCTATTCGCATTGCTCACGATTGTAGGCCTTGTTGCGCTCACACAATATGATTGTGATACTTTATCTTATCAATCAGAACGACAAAAAATGTTAGAACAAGCCATCAAAGAACAAATTATGGTTGAACACCCTGATATACGCTATATCGTTAAATGGTTTGATCTCAATGCTGATGGCATCAAAGAAGCGATTGTACATGTGATGGGACCTGAGCTGTGTAACCAAGATGCTTGTCATAACTATATCTTTCACTGGGATCTGCAAAAAAATCATTACAAGCAAGTAGGACAACACAAAAGAGCCAATCCACCTATCTTGGCCACACCTGACAAAGGCAAAGGCTGGTATAGTTTAAGAATGGCACTCGATGAAGATGACTTTATTGAATATAAATTTAACGGCAAGCGTTATATGAAAAACAAGCAGGTTAAAATTGACCTCATACATCATGATACGCCTTATGGCGCTCAGCTTTTAAGCCCTTCATCTGTCTCGCAAAGTGTGGCTTTATTTCGTGATTTAGACTGAAAAGGACAAGGTGCAAGAAGACGTAAAGGTTTAAGAGCTTGACCTGTTAATGCTTTATAGTCTCTGTCAAGCTCATCAAGCAACCGAACAAAGGTACGACCTGAAATAGATTTATGAAAGCTTTGTATCACCCAAATCACATCCTCATCGGTTAAGACATCTTCCGCAGCAATCAGTTTAAGTGTGGTACTGATATAAAAGAACTCATAGAGAAAATAGTAAAAAAACTGACCACTGGTCATTGAAGGCACATCATCCATATACATACGATACAGCAAATAATTCGACGTGATCCAAGGTCGAGATTGATGATACAAGTGATAAGAAACTGGTGGTTGCTCGAGTACTTTTTTAATTTTGGTTATAGGACGTTCGTCTTGCTTAAACAAAGCCACTAAGCGATCGAGCAAAGCCTGTAGCCGAGGACTTTTTTCCATCACTGAGGTATAGCTTTCACCTTGGAGGAGCTCTAAGAAATGGATATAAAGATAGCCTTGTAAATTGGTATTAACTTTGACTTGATGAAAACTCTCTACTTGTTGCTCTTGATAATTACTTTGTGCCATTGCAATAAGATGCGAAGTAAAGTTAGGCGGATGTCCTACATATTTGTTCAATCGGGTCACGCCATCGCTTAAAATGTATAATTTTTCTTCGATACTATAGTCAGAATCAATCACCGCATGCATCCAATCTAATTGAGTACGGTAACCATGTGGCCGACGATACAAGTGATAATCGGTTGCGTCAAAAGCTTGAGGCTCAGGCGTATCCAAACGGTCAAACACCATCATTTCAGGAGTTTGAATCAGCATTCTGACTACCTCAGGACAAGAAAGCATCAAAACATGCTCTGTTAGGCTGTTGCCTCGATGTAATGCTTTACGAGGAAAAAGTCGACAGGTATTTGATAGATGCTCAAGACCGTCTAGTTTGTGCACTAAACACCAACCTTCGTCATCAAGCAAACGACAACGCTTTTGCTCATCTAAGTTAATTTCAGCATAATCGCTACCTTGAGGCGTACGTACAAAAGCTTGAGGCGCTTGATCTTTGAGCTTACTCTTGTAAATCATAAACTCATACGTAGGTTGATCGACAAAAATATGCCAGTGTGTACAGCAACTATCTGAGCATTGAGGACCCACACATTGAAATTGATCGTAAAAATCAGGTTTAAAATCAATATGCTTCATCAAGAACAATCCTTATTGAGGTGACATGCATCGGTAACCTAAAATCCTCATGATGAACTAGGATAAATGTTACCTAGATATCTTCACTAAATCAGCTTCAATCTTAACGGTTTTTCCTTCCCGAATAATCTGCCCCTGCACTTCAACTTTAGTGTAACTATCCACGGTCAAATCTTTCCAGACTTCGCCTTCAATCTTAGTAAGAATTTTTGCTGTATTATCTTTAATAAGATAGTGCTCAGGACCTGAAGAGCTGATGATATAACCACGCACTGTTACAGGAGATTCATGCTGCAATTTAAGCGCATTCGAAATCGTCACAACATGATGTCGATTCGAGAAGCCATAAGTATTCGCTTGCACAGGTTGTAAAAAGACAAAGAGATAAACAAAACAAGACACCCACCTAAGAAATGCTCTTGAGTATCGATTTATCTGAACTTTTTTCCCTTGCATTCAGTTACCTAAAGAGTCAAATTGATTTGGATATTTATCCAAAGTATAGACCTATTTCATAAAAGGAAAAAGCGAGAAAGGATATGGAATCATAGTTCCTTAGTCAGAAAGCTTGAATAAACTAACGTAAACTTGTAGGAAAGTACTCTACCCAGACTTTATCACCTGGCTTTAATGCTTGATGAGGTGTTGGAAGAATAATAAAGCAGTTTGACTCAGCAAAAGATGTTAAAGTCAGCTCATCTTGCATAGCATGCGCATGCACTTGTAATTCACCTTGTGCATCTGAAGCACAAAAACCACGCAAATAATTTACTTTATGACTTTTTTTCTCAATCGGTTGCGTCAGAGTTGCTAAAAATCGTACCGATTCAGACACATCAATACCTGACAACTTATCGAGCATAGGGATCACAAGCTGACAATAAGACATCAAGCTTGATGCAGGGTGACTCGGCAAACCACAAAATAAAGTTTGACGGCCTGCGTGGGATTCTAATTTACCAAACATTAACGACTTGCCATGTTGTAATTTAATTTGCCAAGACGACATCTTATATTGCTTTTTCAAAACACGTTTCATGTATTGAATGTTTTCTTCCGACATCGCACCCGACAACAAAATTAAATCCGACTTCACCGCTGCCTCTTGCATCATCACGGTCAGCGCAGCATAGTCATCCGAGATGGTTGCCGAATCAATCAGTTCTGCTTGCGAACTGGCTAGAAGCGCGGAAAGCATATAACGGTTCGAATCAAATCTTTGACCTTTGTTTAACTCAGCGCCCGCTGAACGTAAATCGTCACCAATAGAGAGCAGCGACACACGCGCCTTTCTGAAAATCCGCACATAATGAACGCCTGCGCTCGATAACAAACCAATATCGGCAACACTAATACGCTTGCCTTGAGAAAATAAACTGCTGTTGGCTTTGATCTCTTCACCACGTTCACGCACATACTGACCTTGCGCTTCTACGTGACCTAAATTTAATCCTGTTTCAAGCACTTCAACGAGCGACTGCTTCTGTACTGTGTCGCACCTTTGTGGCAAAGGCGAGCCCATCACGACAAACATGCATTCACCTTCATCACAGGTTGGAACTTTGCCGCTTTTGGGAGAAACAGTCGATTCAATCAACTTAAAAGATTTGTTCAACGCCAAATCAGCATAACAAAAAGCAATACCATCTACAGAAGCTTGATGAAAAGGAGGAGAGTCCGTGGTACTTTTTAAATCTTGTGCCAAAACACGCGATACCGATTCAGAAATATCAACGCGCTCTGTTTCATCTATGGTGTAAGCACTTGAAAGCATTTTCTTCAGTGCATCAGCCACGCTTAACTGTGATAACTTGCGCTCAGGCGCTTCCATAAAACATCCCCAATCTGATCGACATCTTATCAGTATGATCTACACTGGTTGATCTGGTTTAAATGTTTCACTTAACTTTAAAAGCTGCATTCAAACACTATGCCAGTTGCCAGTGATGTGTGTGCCAAGCTTGCTTTTGTCCAGCCTCGGCCAACTTATCGCAAGGGTTGATCATATGTACAACATCGGCATATTCACATAAAGGTAAATCATTAAAAGAGTCGGTATAAAAAATAATTTCGTCAAAGCGCAGATTACGCTCTTTTAACCAAGATTCAAGCCGAGTCACTTTTCCTTCTCTAAAGCTCATTTCACCTAAAATCTCTGGCGTGTAGCAATTGTTTTTTTCAACCAAATCAATACCCAGCGCATCCTCCACTCCCATTCTCTTACCTATAGGCTGCACAATAAACGAAACCGAAGCTGAAATAATAAGCATAGGCGTACCTGCTTGTGTGAGCTGCTTAATCAAAGCTTGTGCTTGAGGATACATCACAGGCTCTATTCTTTCGGTAATATACTCCTCAACCCATTGTTGAATTTGCGCAATAGAGATGTGCGCTAAAGGCGCCAAAGAGAAACGCAAATAAGCAGGCATATCTAAACGACCATGAGCGTATTCTTTACCAAAGTCTGCTGCCTGCTCTAAAAAGTTTGCTTGCTTGATAATCTTTTTTTCAACTAAAAAATCCAGCCACAACGAGCCAGAATCTCGCCCAATCAAGGTATCGTCTAAGTCAAAAACAACCAGTTGATGCGTCATACAATCTCCCTTTTAGTTCTAGTTATTGTTGCAGCAAACATGAACACTAACATTTAGTCTACGCCAAGCTGATGACAAATGAGACCACAAATATCGACTTGCTTCAATGTAGCCAAAGAAGCAATACTTTTCATGTGCCATGCACCGCCTAATAAAAATAAAGGCACTTCGCGCTCTTGTGCCGATAAACCGCCGTGCTCACAATCAATATGCATACCATGATCACTGGTGACCATCACTTGATAACCTTGAGCCAACCAAGTGGGAATATAACGTGCCAATAAACCATCGGCAGCGCGGGTAGAACTACGATAAGCTTTAGAGTTTAAACCTTCTTGATGTCCTGCGTCATCAATATTCATCGAGTGGACTAATAAGAAATCAGGGCGATAGCGTAAGCGTAATGCTTCTGCATCAACAAAAACATGACTGTCTGGATAATGATCAACATGATAAAAGCAACCGTGTTGAATATTCAATTTTTTATTATGAGTAAATCTGTCACGAGCAGCCTTGTAAGGCGCACGGTTATACAACTCACTCATCCAATGATAAGCCGCTGCAGCAGTAGTGAGCCCAGCCTCTTTGGCACGACTAAAAATACTAGGATATTGAGACAAGCGCACCACATCATTATGCATAATGCCGCTTTCAATAGGTGTTTTGCCTGTTAAAATGCATTCGTATAAAGGACGAGATAGAGAAGGAATTTCGGATTGAACGCGATACAAAGTCGCTTTTTTGGCTTTCACAAGACCTTGCATATATCCCATACAAGCTTGCGCCACTTGAAAATTTAAGCCATCTAACACCACTAAAATTACTTTAGACTGCATGATGCCCAACAACAATAATCACTTCACCTTAATTCTAGGTTTAGTTGAAAAAACGCAGTTCAGCAAGTATGCAGTCCCAGCTCAAAAAGCAGCACAAACAAAAAAACACCTTCATAAATAAGGTGTTTTTTCATTTTAACGCCAAAGAAGTGTGCTCAAATTATTTGATTTTCGCTTCTTTATAAAGAACGTGCTTACGAATAGTTGGGTCGAACTTCTTCAGCTCTAACTTACCAGGCATTGTTCTTTTGTTCTTGTCTGTTGTATAAAAGTGGCCTGTTTTAGCAGTAGAGACCAATTTAATTTTTTCGCGAATACCAGCCATGACTTATCTCCTAAACCTTCTCGCCGCGTGCACGCACGTCAGCTAGGACTGCATCGATACCATTTTTATCGATAATACGCATACCTTTCGTAGAAAGGCGTAATTTTACAAAGCGGTTCTCGCTTTCAACCCAAAAACGATGGGTGTGTAGATTCGGTAAAAAACGACGTTTTGTCGCATTTCTAGCGTGTGAACGGTTGTTTCCCGTCACTGGACGCTTACCTGTAACTTGACATACTCTAGACATGTACACGTCTCCAACAAACTATTTTACGCTCGAGCTCGATGCAATGAATTTCATATGCCATAACCCGAAGCAATTTATTTATCTCTAAAAGGCGCATTTTATACCGAATTTTAGGTAAAAGATCAAGTAAAATCTTATCTAATCCACCCTCTTTCTGCAAAAGAGCAAATTTGAGTCTCTCCAACGACGATATGATCCAAAACGCGTACGTCAATTAGCTTCAATGTCTTCACTAAACGCTCTGTAATTACTTTATCTGCATGGCTGGGTTCACATAATCCAGATGGATGATTGTGTACCAAAATCACCGCAGCGGCATTGATCTCTAAAACAATTTTAACCACTTCACGAGGATAAATCGCTGCTGTATTTAAAGTACCTTGTGACACTTGATGAAAGCGCATCACTCGATGCTGGGTATCTAATAACAACAAAGCAAACACCTCATAAGGCATATCCGATAATTCAGCCAACAAGTACTGCCGTGTAAGCTGAGGCGATGTAAGAGCATGGCTACGCTTTAACCGCTCAAGACTGGCTCGACGGCACACCTCTTGCGCCAAATACAAAGGTATAGGCGCTCTTTTTAAGCTTTGCGATAACGCTGAAAAAGGCGCACGTAAAACACCTCGCAGACCGCCATATTCTCGGTGTACTTGCTCTACATCAGTAAGCAGCTTTGCGCTACACCTTTGATGCTGTAATAAATAAGCTAGTAACTCAATATCTGAACAGCTCAATACTTCTTGCTGGCTTTTCGGATAAGAGTTCAAACATGAAACCATGATGCACTCCCTACACAATCTATGTCTGAAGTATGCATCAAGGCTCCATATAACATAAAGTACGAATCAAGCAAAAATAAGGTTAAACTATCTATTTGAGTAAGCATTTGTCTCTCAGCGCAGGCATCGATGGTTAAATTCAGCCAAGAGCCACCGCACAGAACAACGACTCTATATAATAAAGCATTGTCAACTTGCCAAAGTAGCCCGCAACATACAGATTCTCTTTTTATTTTGCGGTAAATCCTGATATGCTAACCACCTTAAAATTCTTTTTAATTGGCACTCAAGACTATGAAACAAGCTATCCATATCAAAATTTTAGATGACCGTATTGGCACACAATACCCTCTTCCAGATTATGCGACGCCTGGCTCTGCTGGCATGGATTTACGCGCATTGTTATCAGAGCCGCTCACATTGCAACCCGGTGAAACCCAGCTTATTCCTACAGGCATTGCCATTCATATCGGCGATCCTCAACTTGCAGCAACTATTTTGCCGCGCTCAGGCTTGGGTCATAAACACGGTATTGTGCTGGGCAACCTTGTTGGCTTAATCGATTCCGATTACCAAGGCCAACTCATGGTCTCTTGCTGGAATAGAGGCAACACACCTTTCACTATCGATATAGGTGAGCGCATTGCGCAATTGGTCTTTGTGCCTGTTGTCCAAGCACAACTTAAAATTGTGGAGTCTTTTGAAGACACAGAACGTGGAGAAGGTGGGTTCGGCCATTCAGGCACCAAATAAATAAACAACAACCTCACTCTTTTTCTAATTCTAAGCTGTCTGCAATCCAGCAGACAGCTCCACCAACACAAACCAACAGAAACCAACAGAAACCCATTCATGATGCACCGTAACTTCTCTGCAATACATGCTTCTCCTTATTCGCTCTATTACTAATGCTTCTGCAAATAAACAAGATACATTCTTGCCTATAACCGAATCGCTTCGATTGAGGTATACCTTTTTTGGAGTGGTGAGATATATAAATATATCAAAATATTTGATTGTGCAAAGCAGGATCAACCATTCCTGTCAAAAACAGTTATCGAAATTTAAGCTATTAAAAAGTGGTTGATTTTGGTTATCGAGATGGTAGTTTATTGACCAGACAGATGGACATACCGATATTGCAGTGTGTTACTAAACATTTTTACTTATATCAATAGCTTCTGTCATAGTAAGTGCATTGTTACTTTAATCTAAAAATTTATCATAAAGGATATATGATGAGTCAAAACAACAATATAACACTCTTAAATCAAATCATTTCTCAAGACTTAACTAGCAACTACCAAGACCCTTCGCACGAAGATAGAGCAGAACACTTCGCAACATATACTACATCGTTGGTATTGAAAGATTATGAACTTTCACATGAAGAGATAGAAAAAGGTTGTTGTGATGGATCAAGAGATGGAGGAATAGATTTCATATACTTATTAGTTAATGGCCGACTTATAGATCGAGATGAAACTGAAATATACTTGAATGAAGAAAAAAAGATCCGAAGCAATATTGTGATTGACTTTATTATTATACAAAATAAGAATACTAATTCATTTAAGGAAGATGCAATATTAAAGCTTACAAAAGTTAGCAAAGACCTTTTAAACTGGAATGAAGATGAAAAAACTCCTATAGATAGATATAATAACGCTGTTATAGACCAGTTCAAAAACTTAGAAAAAACATTTAAAGCGTTTTTATCATATAAACCTTTACTTAAAATAAAGTACTTTTATATTACAAAAGGTGAGCAGCCAAGCTCTAATGTCTTATCACTTATCGATGATCTCAAGAAAGAAATAACTTCATTTATGGTAAATACATTTGTTGAGTTTCATAGTATTGGATGTAAAGAATTAATGAGTCTTTACTATAAAAAAAATAATGACAACTTTTCCCTTAAACTGACAGAAAATCCTTTATCCTCTCAAGGAAAAGTTTTTATTGCACTTGCAAATCTTAAAGATTATTTCACTTTTATAACTGATTCAGAACAAAAGCTTATCAAGCATATATTTGAATCAAATGTAAGAGATTATCAGGGATCTACTAATGTTAATAAAAACATTAGCTCTACACTTGAAAGAACTAATGGTAAGGAGGACTTTTGGTGGTTAAATAATGGAGTTACTATTCTTGCAAATGAAGCTTCCGCTCCTGGAGGAAAAGAGTTATCCATTACAAACCCTGAAATTGTAAACGGCTTACAAACCACAAATGAAATTTATAATTACTTTAAAAAAAATAAGACAGCTGATGAGGGCAGAAATATTCTCGTTAGAGTCATTGTTCCACAGGAAGAAGAATCCAGATCCAAAATTATTAAAGCAACAAATAGTCAGACTATATTACCTCATGCATCGCTAAGAGCAACTGATACAATCCACAGAGATATAGAAGAATATCTTAAACCACATAACTTATTTTATGATAGACGTAAGAATTACCACAAACTTAATGGTAAAAAAAGTGCCGAAATTGTTAGCTTGCCATTTTTGGCACAATGTTTAACATCTATCACAATGCAGAAACCGCAATATGCACGAGCAAAACCATCTACTTTACTAATAGACGATAAAAGCTATGAAATACTATATTCACCAAAAAATGATCTTATGTCTTATCTCGTAGCAGCTTCTATTGGAAAAAAAACAGAAGTATTTCTAAGGAATATCAAATATGAAGGCTTAACAACTGGAATAAAAGGAAATGTCAAGTTCTACATTATTTATCTGATATCTGTAACTTTAACTAAAACAGATAAACCTAAATTTACTGACCTCCGTCAAATACAAATTTCTGATATATCAAAGGAAGTAATTCAATCTAGTTTTGATACAGCCTATAAAGTTTATGAAGAAAATGTTAATGAGGGAAGAAATGGAGACCGATTCGCCAAAAGTAATGACTTTATGGCTAAGCTAGATGAAGAAATTAAGAAAAATTATTAACTTATAAATACCCATAAGATGTTTTGATTGAAAAGTATTCATAGACACCTATCAGATTGTTTTATAAATAATTTTTATCCACCAAACTTAAATCAATCTTTTTGGGCTGGGTGTCTTGTCTTTATTTTATTTCAAGACTTTGAATATACTCAATGAGCTGTCCTGCGAATATTATATATGAAATTGCATCTGATGTATTAATATCAACTTCTTGGCCATGCGCAATTTCATTTCTTATTTCACGAAGTTTTATTAAACGATGAGCTTTATCTTTAGGTAAGATATCCGCTCCAAGTAAAGCTGAACAAGGACTAACTCGTAAACTTTTTGATGTTATCCCTAACTTTTTTTCAATAGTGTCAGATAGTTTAATCCATGCATCAAAAACAGCCCACTTAGAATCAATTGCAGCATACTCATATTTTTTTGATTTTTCTTTTATATCTTTGGGCAAAGGTGTTTCGGCTTTAATTTTATTTACCGCTTCATGACATTTAAACTCTACGTCCTTATATTTAAAAGAAGATATGTTATTCTTCAATGAATAGACTACAAAGACTGCGACAATGGGCCACATAATAGATTCGATTAATTCTGAATAAGCGCTAATTAATTCTGATGAAATCATGTTTAAACCTTTTTTTTAAAAGTATTCTAGATATTAATATCAAAATCGATAAAAAAGCCAAGACAACCATTATATTACTTAATAGCAAGGTTCTCTTCAGTAAACCTAAATCAATCTATTTTTCTTGGGTGTCTTGTATTTATTCATTCCGGTGAAATCATACTTAAACCTTTTTTTATCCATAGATAACCCATCATACCTTTTGATGAGATATTGTATTTTTAAATTATTAAATCAGTACTCTTTGACTGGGTATCTTGTATTATGAGCTTAAATACTAAGTATTAGTATTTACTTTATTCTTATATGATTCCATTGCTACAAAATTTGTAACTAAACTTTTGAAATAGATCATTAATTCAACTATTTTATCATGCAAATCAATATAATCATCCTTAGTATAATCGTCAAAAAAAGCAGATGAATCTCCATGTGAAATCGAATTTCTACTCTTTAATAGTCTATAATCAATAATAGTTTTTTTTGAATAGAACCCATTTGTACAAATACCAATTTTATCAGATAAATCAGTAATTGCTTCAGTATTCAAATTCCCATTGGTTTTGACATAGTTCGACACATTAACATAAAATTTTTCATCATTAATGTCATTTTTTAAGTAGCTGACCACTGATTTAACATCATTAAATTTTCTACTTGTAAGGTCTGTTGAGTATTTATTTATCATACCAAAAGTCAGATAATTATTATGCAGATCTCTATATTTCATCCCTTGTGAGTTCAAATAGTAAAAATAAATTTTTGTTATATTTTTGACTGAACCTTCCCAGTGTGAATATAAAATAAGTATTGCTGATTTTATTAGAATCTTTATATTTATTTCTCTTTTAGCATTAAATACCATTTCTTTTATATTGGATAGCTCGTGCTGTCTATTAGACATATCTTTGTCAAGATACTCAAAAAAAGCATTTTTATTTCTGATCTTCATTTAAAAATAATTCCCTGCAAATCTTTACAATTTTTGGTAATCGATGATTTGCTCTTTGACCAGAACCACTGTATCTCTGAAATTCATCGTGAGAGCTTAATAGTTCAGATACATGCTCTATTAGAGATGGTAACTCTTCTTCAGGTTTATCATTTTCTAAATACAAAAATACGCCTGTAGCAATAAGTTCGTATATTGAAAGCTGAAAAGCACCTTTGTACTCGTCACCTTTTTTTCTTCTAAAAGTATTTTCTGAAGTTGAATCATTTATAATATCAAAAGTTTTTTTAAAAACTGCTTCAATTTTATTCCAATCCAGACTAGCTTGATCACAGATGGATATGAATTTTTGTGTTATAAATTCAGATACTTCATCAATACCTTTCAAATCATCATCTGTTGATTTAGCCAAACATAATAGCCTTAAAGTTAACTCCATATCATATTTTTGTTCCTTTGCTCTTTCTGTTATACAGATTGTATCGCAGAATGGGGGATATTCTGATAAGGTTTGTATTCTTTCATAGACACTTTCATCTAACATGATTAACAAACAGTTTCTTACTTCTTGATCAGATAAATTAGAACCGCCAGTATTCAATCTTTGGAAGAGTTCAAACTTTGTTTGATGGTCACTTTCTTTGTTTACAATTTTAATATCTATTTTTGCTCTTTTAAAAGTTCTTTTAAGTATATCAGATAAGCTGTTATCACCTTTCCACGAAACCTTTTCTAAATCTGATAAATACTCAGTTTTCTTGAGTATTAAAGGTTCATTTTTTAACTTTTCACCAGTATTTTTTAATACCCCCATGAATGAAAATATTGTTGATAATCGTTGTAATCCATCAACCAGCTCCCAAACACCATCATCTCTTTGTGCAACAAAAATAGAAGGTATTGGAATACCTAGTAAAATTGATTCTATTAATTTTACTTTTTGGTTATTTGTCCATCTAAAGTTTCGTTGAAATTTAGGATTTATCTCCAAATCCCCATCTATGTATAAATTTGCTAGTTCTCCAATTGACATAGGATAAGAGTCGGTAAAAATTTCTTTTCTTTTACTTTCAATCTGACTATCTAAGCTCATAAGCAGTCCCTTTTTTAATCTGTCTTTTTTTTACTATGTGTTGTAATTAAATATATTACTTCAAATTTTAACACAGATATTTATTTGTATACATGAGTTTTAGATAACCTCCATTTTTAATTATAAAAAAATCCAGATACATACCAAATATTACATAAAAATATAGGGCCGTATTTATTTTTTACCCAAATACAACCAAAACGGGAACAACTTTTTACAATAAATCAAACACTAATCCGCTTAAAAAAAGAACTAAAAATCAGCGCTCTAGTGATGTTGTTTGCAGATTTTGTGGGAAGTCGGTTTTAGAGAAGAAAAAAAAATCTAAGATACTCATCAAGTTACAGAGTCGAAAGGTTTCTTTCTTCAAACCTACGCAGTTTATATGGGTGCCTTGGATTTTATCCCATCTAGAACACCTTAAGTTAACATCCCTTGAGGCCTATCATAGTCATATTAAGCTAATTATAAATTAGTAATTTGGAGCTTTCTGGTTGATAAAATTTTTGATTAGGTACAGAGGCGAATTTAAGAGAATTGCAGTAGGAAAGGTGAATAGGGTTATAACTACAATTATAGTCATAACTTTATGTACCAAATATATTTTTAATTAGAAAATATGTTCTTAAACTATTGTATATCAGGCAACTTTCAGAAATCTTTTTTGACAACGTTTAGACAAGGTTGAGTTCTTTAAAAATTCAATATGACGTTTATAAAAATCAAATTGATAATCGACTAGCTGGTAACTAGGTTGAATAACTGATCCTCTTCCTTCACTTAAATCAAGATTATAGCCATTAAAGTCAGCTTCATAAAAACGATTTGATGAATCTCTGTTTACACAAAGCAAGTCAAAGATGACTTTTCCTTTATATTTTTTAAGTTGCAGGTCTTTCTCTATGCTTGATATAAACGACATAGGAGATATATATGAGATGCTACAAACAACCACGATGTCTTCAAAGGAGTGAATTACATATTGCATATTTAGGCTTTCCAAGTAAGATAAATGTGTTCAACGCATTGTACTAATTCTTGCTTAAGACCTTCGTAGACCTCTATATTATCGATAACGCTTGTAGTGTCAGAGACTTCAGCTCCATGAAAGTAAGTATGTCTTTGTTTATCGTAGAAAGCATAAGCATTTTTGAGCGAAACTTCAAGTTGATTTGAAATATTATCCCACTCATTTCGTCTCGAGCCCGCAGATTTTTGGTTAAAGTAATATCCTATTGGCTTTTGTATTGAATCTGTTTTTAAGCCATAGCTACTTAAGCAAGTTTTTATTGTACTTTCGAGAAAACGAAAGTAATTGTAAAGGAGCATGGAATACTCCAGTCCCATCGCACCGGTAGGAATTCTTTCAGCTGCAATTAACGATTGACGTGCGTTTCCAGATATATGATCAAACACGTGTGGTAGAATTTTCCTGAGATTACTTTCAGCTTCTTCGTCGCTTAATAAACTATTACCACCTTCATTTTCTCTTTTAAAATCTGCAACCTGTTCGAGCAGACTTTCTTGTTCTTTTGCTAAAAATCGCGTGAACCTTACATATGCATAAAGCGGTTTACCCTGTATAAGTAAAGTATTATTTTGATATAAAGTAACTTTAATGCGATCGTTATATTGGCTCTTAATATTAAATAAGAGTTTTTCATTTATGGTTGGATTAGCTTCAATTTTAAAGCCAATTTCACTTTCTTTGAGACTATCTATAACTTTTTGCAAGACAGTATCTTCGATACTTCTTATTGTCAGAAAAATACTTTGTGAATGCTCCCTTACGCTTTTTTTCAAAAACTCGGCCAACTTTTTCCCTAACTCTTGATTTTTTCCAATTCTATAATTTACAGTCGTTGTTCCATCATTAACATAGTATAAATCCACTAAGGCAGGTAATTTATCTGTATCATTGGATGTGAATGTCACTCTGAACCTTGAATCGTCATTTTGCGGATGATTTTCTGGCATAGAGTAACTGAGTTGATATTTAGTACAGAAATTATCAATTAAAGCACTAAGATTTTCTCTTGGGATATTAAGTTTTCTATAGTCGCACATGTTTTAATTTCCTTATTAAAATTAGCGATTGGTCAGAGTGAATTGGATGATACGCTATCTCAGATCTAGAGAATTATTTATAGTCACCTACTAAAATCTCGTTATTTTATACTCTACATCTATGCATCACACAACACTTTTGTTACAAAATTTTCATACTCAAAATTGACAAAAAGGAACCTTAAATCCTCCTTAAATTATTCCCAAAAGTACCTAAAATTCCGCTCAAAAAGACTGTAAAAGAAGGCATCAAAAAATTTTCCGATGTTAATGATCAAATAAGAGTTGATTAAAAAAAGCACAAAAATCCAGTATCCCCCCACTGGAGGGGTGAAAAGTAGAAGTTCTACTTATGAAAAAGGATATTTCCACAAATAATGAAAGGGAATCTGGTGTCTCTACCTATATTATCTGAGTAAGCCATCTTAATCATTAAGATGGCTTAGATAAATAAGTAAAAAGTAGTAAGTGAATATTACTTCTGCGCTATTTTTTCTTGAATAACTTCAATAGCACGCTTAAGTGATGGGCTGTTTACCTTATAATAGTCTTCTATCTTTTCATTCGGAATATAGTTCTTATGAGTAAAACCTTTTGTCTGTATGTCTGCCTTAGTCACACCTGTAGGATAGATACCACGCTGCTCGCCGTTTTCATCACGCTCAAGTGAGTGACCATCTTGAATCCAATCTTGCTGACTGACAGTATAAAGCATACCATTGGGCAAAAGGCGTATGGTTGGATCAGAATAAGAAGACGGTGTTCGACTGCCAACAAAGGTTACATCTTGTGCCATTTTTTTCATAGCAACTGCAAATTGATCTGCGGCACTCATAGTCGTATTTGAAATCAGTACAACAACAGGATGGTTGTAATGCTTCTCTTTCGGAGATTCAAACACTTGATAAGGTGCACGCTCAAAAATTTTATTTTTAAAAGGTTTAACGGTTACATAATTAAAATACTTTTTACTATTCTCATTTATTTGATAGGAAAATTGATGTGCACTCCAGTCAGCGAAACGCTCTGCTAAAGCAATCATATTTTTATCAGACCCTCCATAATTGACTCGCATATCGATGACTAAACCAGATGTTTGCTTTTTAAAAAAGCTCATCTGCCGATCTAAAAATGTATCAAAATCTTGCTGCGACTCAAATTTAGGAGAGGATGTGAGTCTCATATACCCTATTGTATCTTGAGTACTTTTATCCTGTGTTTTGAAGGTACCATAAGACCAAGTAGATTGATTAATTTTTGTTTGTAGTTCCGAATTTGACTGCAAATCAAATAACGAGCTCTTTTCAAAGCTATTTCTAATTTCATGATAAGGAACAGCATATTTATGCTGAATAGATTTTGAGAAATCACAGCCAAAATGAATCACTTCTTGATCTCTTGTTTTTGAAAAAAATAAACTATGACAATCATTATGTGTTTTTAATATATTTGTAACTTGGTCTAAAAAAGCTCCTTTGGGATCACTTACATTATCCTCTATTTTAAAGTCATCCCAACTTTTACCTGATTTTTCAATATCTTTTCCAATATGCACATCGTATATCTGAAGTTCTTTCTTATAGAGATCAAGTAATCTTTGATAATACAAAGTAGTATTTTCTGGAGTGAAAAATGACTCATCAACTAAATTATTTTTTATATCATAATCTACTTTCTTAAAAACCCAAGGATCTATACTGTCTAAAATATTCGTGATATAGACTCCGTCTTCCTGTTCACTGATAATTATTTTTTCTTCAATATCTATAGCTTGATCATTAGGGTCTTCTTCTTTTATCTCGAGAGTACCTGCAGAGGTTTCCAGATAAGTCTTCACTTTAAGGTCGTTACTGATACTGAAATAATAACCATGCACTTCATCATACCAAACGGAGTTTACAAGTAGATCTTTCTTTTCACTCATTATTTGCTTAAATGTCTGAGTTGTTTTTATTTCTTCTGAGTGTGTGAAAAAAGATGTGCAGGCTAAAGTCATCGCTATGACTAGTTTTTTTCTTATCATTTTATAACCTATATACTTAAATTTTTATTTCAATTTATTTTTATTGAAATTGGATAATAAGACAAAAAATTATTCTTGTTAAGCAGCGCTTTCATAAAAGACAACTTATCACCATAAAAGACTTGTTTGATCACAAATTTGTTTCAAATTTATCCTTGAAGAAACATGAAATCTGAAGTGGTCAAGTAAAGTTTTCCGATGTGAATGATCAAACAAGAATTGATTAAAAAAATATAAAAATCCAGTAACCCCCCCCCACTGGAGGGGTAAAAAGTAAAAACTCTACTTGTAAAAAAGGATATTTCGGTAAATAAGATACTTCATGATGATGATTTTTCTCTTGATGAAGAAAGAAGGTGTAAAAAAACCAAGGTATAAAACCTTGGTTTAGGATAAATAGGTTTAAAAAAAGGAACATCTATATTATGTCTTGCCCTGCAATCAGGTATTTAAATAAAACTCCTAGCCAACAAAGCATATTCATAGACACCCATTAGATTGCTTTATAAAAGGTTTTATCCATCAAACTTAAATCAATATTTTTGAATAGGTGTCTTGTTTTGATGATAGAAAAGAAACTGTTATAAAAACTTGCTTTATTGATGGTAAAACGAGTGGGTGTCCTGTGTTTTCTTTTGGTAAAAAAACATATCGCTCTCAAATTGCTTCTGTCATGCCAGGTGATCAACTTTTTGCTGGAACTATTTACGATAATATTAGTTTTTTTTATAATGACTCAAATCGAGACCAAGTATGTCAAGCGGCGGCTGCAGCATCTATACATGATGAGATTATGAAAATACCTATGGCATACAATACGCTAGTAGGATATATGGCGAGCTCTTTGTCCGGGGGCAAAAACAACGTATCCTGCTAGCCAGAGCATTATATAAAAAGCCTAAATTATTATTTTTAGATGAAGCAACATCTCATCTAGATGTGAAAAATGAATCCTCTATAAACGAGACGGTTTCTCGCCTAGGTATAACTACCATTATGGTAGCGCATAGAATCGAAACGATTGCATCAGCACATAAAGTGTATAGATTAACTAAAGAAGGTTTAATCGATACTACAGCTACAACACCAAACCTACAACTCTCATGAAAAACTTACAAATTAAAAGGATGTAGTATATGTTAAAATTAAAAGTGATATTTTTTTTATTTCTGTTTTGTTTATTTTCCAATTCAGTTTTAAGTGCTCAAGAGCCCGAATATATATTAGCTTATGATCAAGGTAATTTTTTAAAAGCATTTATACTTGCAAAAAAGCATGAATCTAAATATTCAGATAAGGAGTCTCAACTTTTTTTAGCCAAATTATACTTAAAAGGAGAAGGCATACCTCAGGATAGTTTAAAGTCCTTAGATTGGATGCTCAAAGCTGCAGAGCAAGGCTCTAAAAAAGCTCAACACAATATAGGAAACATGTACTTGAGTGGTATGGCAGAGCATCTTAATCCTAAAAAGCTCATGAAATGGCTACACAGTTTAGCCGATTCTAATAACGGTGATGCACTCACCATGCTGGCTAAGATTTATTTTCTAGGTAAAGGCGTACCTATTGATATACATAAATCTCTCAATTATTACAAAAAGGCAATTTCTCTGAAAGATGCTCGAGCACTATACGAAACTGGATGGATTTATAGATATTCTGAACTAGTTCGTGAAGATGTACCTAAAGCTTGTTCTTATTTTAAAAAAGCTAGAGCTCTGCATAAAAATCCTGATAATTTCCAACAATATTATCCGAACTTACATGAGCTCGCTAAATGTTATGTGGAAGCTGCAAGTACAATGCAGGATTATGAAAAGGCTTATCATCTATTACAAGAGCTGCATCAAAATCATTATTTCTATGCAAATGATATCCTCGCTGACTTGCATGAGCGTGGTTTAGGTATACCTGTAAACAAAAAAAGAGCTCTTGAACTATATTTAGAACTTGCTGAACAGGGAAATGGAAGTGCCTATGCTAAACTAGGAACCGTTTACTTTGACGGCACCATAGTACCCAAAGATGAGAAAGCAGCTTTTCAATATTTTTTAAAAGCTCAAAAATTGGGCAACGATTTTACGGGTGATTCTGCAGAATATCTCAGTTTTATTTACGCTGATGGCAAACTAGTAAAACAAGATCTAGAAAAATCTTTTCAACTCGCACAAATAGCATCCGACAAACATATAGCTGCAGCAACAGTTCGATTGGGTGATTTTTATTGGAGTGGAGGAAATGTAGTAAAAAGGGATCTTGTAAAAGCATGTAAATTATACGAAAAAGCAACCTCTCAAGGGAGTAATGAAGCTAAATTCTCCTTAGCTGACTGCTACCTCGAAGGACAAGGTATGGTTAAAGATATCAGTAAAGCTATAACTCTCTATGAAGAAGTTTTAAAGCATGGCAATTATGAAGCAGCTGATAGGTTAGGTGAGCTGTATTACAAAGGAATTGGAGTAAAAGAAGATCATAATAAAGCCTTCTTTTATATTCAACAAGCTTATAAACATCATATTCCACGTAGTTATTATAACTTAGGTCAACTTTATTTACAGGGTAAAGGTGTTAAAAAAGATGTCAAAAAGAGCTTCTCACTTTTTCAAAAGGCAGCACAATTAGGTGTTCCATATGGAATCTCTTCACTCATTTTAGCTTATGCTAGAGGGGAAGGAGTACAGCTAGATAAGAAAAAAGCTTATCAAGTTGCAAAACAAGCATCAGATAAACATATACCCGATGCAACATTTCTTTTAGGCGACTTTTATTCAATTGGAGAAGTCGTAAGCAAAGATCATACAAAGGCTTGTGAACTCTATCAAATAGCAGCCTCTCAATTCCATTACGACGCTCAGTCTGCTTTGGCTAAATGCTACCTTGTAGGAAAAGGCGTCAAGAAAAATGTAAAAAAAGGTATGTACCTTTTAGGAGATGCTCTTGATCATGAAAGTAGTACCGCGCTCCAAATACTGGGAGAGTATTATTTGATTAATAAAAATTATAGCGAAGCTGCATTTTATTTAAAACAAGCTCATGAAGAAAACATACCACGTGCAGCTTATCTCTTAGGTCTACTTTATTTAAAGGGCTGTGGTGTTAAAAAAGATCTCAAAAAGAGCTTCTTGCTTTTTCAAAAAGCAGTACAACAAGGAAGTTCTGAAGCAATGGAGCAGTTAAGTAATGCTTATCATGAAGGTCTCGGTACAAAAAAGAATGAAGAGCAATCCATTTTTTGGAAACGAAAAGCAGAGGAGCGTTCCTCTCATAGGGTAATGTAGTTGTAAAATACAGGACATATATGGACGCTTCCTGTTTATCAAACATATTTATCCTAAGCCAAGGTTTTATGCCTTGGTTTTTTTATCTCTCTTTTCTTTTTTGTAAAGCACAATAAATAGGTTTTTTAGTCCTGCTTTAAAGCAGGTATACTGACATATATTCGAGTTTAACAAGCATGCTTGCTCTCTTAATGAAATCTGTACCTATGTGCTTTAAGGTGAAAACACC